>TARA_B110000037_G_scaffold188288_1_pt1 | contig 134123 bp, 125 predicted proteins | sample TARA_B110000037 | Tara Oceans TARA_B110000037 (sample SAMEA4397196) | marine metagenome | biome: Polar Biome; feature: [MIX] marine epipelagic wind mixed layer (ENVO:01000061); material: water (ENVO:00002006), including particulate matter (ENVO:01000060) such as... | depth... | reverse complement strand
TTTCTCAGCACAGGAAGATCAAAAAATCATTAAATATAGTTATGCTGACTTTGATAATGCAGTGGATACTATTTATGATGGAGCAAGCCATAGTTTAGAGTTTAGCAACTATTTTTTCAATGCTGATGAAACTAAAATATTGGTCACAACTGAAAGCACTAAAATTTATAGAAGAAGCTTTACCGCTAACTATCATGTGGTGGATTTAACGACGAACAAAGCCACTCCATTATTTGAAGATGGACCGCAAATGTTGGCTGATTTCTCGCCTGATGGTGCTAAAGTCGCGTTTGTATTTGAAAACAATATATACATTAAGAATTTGGCAGATAATAGCATTACTCAAGTAACGGATGATGGCAAACAAAATGCGATTATTAATGGATCCTCAGATTGGGTATATGAAGAAGAATTTTCAGTAACTAAAGCTTTTTATTGGTCACCTCTTGGAACCAAAATAGCATATTTAAAGTTTGATGAGCGTGAGGTTACAGACTTCACCATGGATTACTACAGAGGTGGAACTTATCCAACACCATACACCTTTAAATACCCTAAGGCTGGTGAAGACAACTCAAAATTAAGCCTCTTTGTTTATACATTAGAAGGTGAAAAATCATCAGAAGTAAATATTGGCGACTATGAATATGTTCCAAGAATGACTTGGACAAATGATGACAATAAGTTGATATTTTTAGTCATGAATAGACATCAGAATGAGCTAAGTTATGTCATGTCTAATATTGATGGAAGCGGAAAAGCCCAAGGCAAAGTGTTTTATACAGATAAAAGTGATACTTATGTTGAAGTAGATGACAATTTGATTTTTCTTGAAGATGGAGAATCTTTTTTAAGAACAAGCGAAAAAAGTGGTTATAGACATATCTATCAAGTTGGATTTGACGGAACTGAAAAGGCCATAACATTTGGAGAATGGGATGTCGTTGATTTGAAAGGTGTAAACAATAAAAAAGGTATTGTCTATTATACATCTGCTGAGGAAGGTGCCATGTATAAAGCACTTTACTCAATTAAATTAGATGGCAAAAAGAAAACAAAGCTTTCATTGTTGAAAGGCGATAACGACGCGCAGTTTAGCAATGGCATGAAGTATTACATGAATTATTATTCCAATGCCAATACGCCTTATTTGATTACGTTACATAACGCAAAAGGAAAAGAGTTAACAACATTGAAAAATAACGAGTATTTGAGTATGCGATTAAGTAAACTTGGGGTTGGTAATAAAGAATTTATAACAATTAAAGGAGCTACCGAAGACCTAAATGCTTGGATTATTAAGCCCAATGATTTTGATTCGACAAAACAGTATCCGGTTTACTTTGCTATTTATAACGGGCCAGGACACAATACTGTGACAGATTCATGGGGCGGTAGCAATTATTTTTATCACCAATTATTAGCTCAAAAAGGTTATATCGTTATTTCTGTAGATACAAGAGGAACAATGTATCGCGGTGCAGCCTTCAAAAAATCTACTTATTTACAGTTGGGTAAATTAGAAACTGAAGATATGATTGCAGTTGCAAAAAATGTGGGCGATTGGGAATTTGTAGATAAAAAACGAATTGGCGTTATGGGTTGGAGTTATGGTGGCTATATGGCTTCACTATGCATGACCAAGGGAGCAGATGTTTTTAAAATGGGAATTGCAGTAGCGCCTGTTACCAACTGGAGGTGGTATGATAATATTTATACCGAACGTTTCATGAGAACGCCGCAAGAGAACCCCGACGGTTATGATGATAATTCACCGGTAAACCATGTGGATAAATTGAAAGGGAAATTCCTTTTAATTCACGGTTCAGGTGATGATAATGTGCATGTACAAAATACTATGGAGCTAGTGGATGCGCTGGTTGAGAAGAATAAAGATTTTGAAATGTTCATTTACACCAATAAGAACCACAGCATTTATGGTGGAAAAACGCGTGAGCATTTATACAATAAACTCTTGCGATTTACAGAGGAAAACTTATAACAAGATAGGAAGATGAAGAAGGGAATGATTAAGTATATTATATTTTTAAGCGCGTTTGCATTTGTTACAACAAGTTGCGGAAATGCTGGTGAGATGGCGGAAGTACCAGGTCCAGTTAAAGAAGAACATGAAGGTAAAGGAAGTGGTTCTGCAACCTTTGAAACGTTTGGCACTGCAGAAGCTCCTGGAGCGGATAAGCAGACAGAAGAACCAGCTGATAAAATTACTGTGGAGGGTGACGCCGAGGCCATTGAATGGTTGGATTTTGAAACCGCAATTGACAGAAATAAAGAAGAGAAAAAGTTCATTTTTATCGATATGTATACCGATTGGTGTTCATGGTGTAAAAAGATGGATGGCAGTTCCTTTAAAGACCAGTCCTTGATCAACTATATCGATCAAAATTTCTACGCCGTTAAATTAAATCCTGAAACGGAAATTGCCATTGCCTATAAAGAGGTATTGTATGAACAAAAAGTGTTCAACGGAAAAAAAATGAATGAATTAGCAGTGAATTTGATGGATAGTAAAATTAGCTTTCCGTCATTTGTTATTTTAAATAAACGTGAGGTGAAGCGAGGAGTAATTAAAGGATATCAAAACAGTAATCAATTGCTTTTAGCATTAAAGCGATATGTTGAATAATAATCTATGATCCAAAAGCTTTCAATCCTTATCCCGGCCTATAACGAGGAACCTACCATACACCTGATTTTAGAAAAAGTAAAAGCCGTGCAACTTGAAAACGATATTTCAAAAGAAATTATTATCGTTAACGATTGTTCAACGGACAATACCGTTGCTGCCGTTGAGAAATTTATTCAAGCCAATCCAGAATTAGATATGAAAATTTTTTCCCAAGAAAAGAATATGGGGAAAGGTGCAGCCATTAATCGAGCAATTCAAGAATGTACTGGAGATTATTTAATTGTCCAAGATGCAGATCTTGAGTATGACCCTGAAGAATATAACCTTCTTTTAAGGCCTGTCTTTATGGATAATGCAGATGTTGTGTATGGTTCTAGGTTTGTTGGACAAAATCCGCACAGGATACTATTTTACTGGCATTCTAAAGGAAATAGATTCTTAACTAATTTTTCCAATATGATGACGAATTTAAACCTAACAGATATGGAAACCTGTTATAAGTTAATTCGCACGAGTATTGCTAAAGACATCAAAATTAGAGAAAATCGTTTTGGAATTGAGCCAGAAATAACCGCGAAACTAGCCAAACGTAAACCAATTAAAATTTACGAAGTTGGAATTTCATATTACGGAAGAACTTATGAAGAAGGTAAAAAAATAGGTTGGAAAGATGGCTTTAGAGCCCTTTACTGTATTATTAAATACCGCTTTGTTAATTAGTATTTGGCCAAAAGGGTAGACATAAAAGGTCCAATTTTTTGCGATTATTCTTTAATTTGAAGATTGGTCTCTCTCGATTATCCAAAATGACTTATAAGCGCATTTTTTTATATATTTCAGCAACCATTTATTTTGCCAAGTGTAATTAGGTTGTAATTCAAAACAATGAAACTATTTTATCAACGGCATCAATTCGCAATTTTCTTCGTTCTCGCTCACAAGCGGGCTAGAAATGGTTTACAATGAAATGCTTTCGTTTAATGGATGTGAAGTTTATTTTTATGAAGCTGAATGGAATGGAGTGAGTTTTGCCGAATTATCTTTTCATTTTATAGACGGAATTACGCTTGGTGTTTATAAAGAAGATGACGGGGTTGTGTTAAGACCTGGAGATGATTATGCCCTGCAAGATAAAGACCAAGTTATAATTTTAGCGGAAGACGATTCAACTGTTAATTTTGAAACAACCGCATTAACACAATCAAAATCAATTGAATTATCAACCTTAAAATTAGAGCAAAAGCAGAAAAAGGTTTTGATTTTAGGCTGGCACAGTGTCGCAGAAATCTTTATTCGTGAATCAGCTGATTATTTATCGGAAGGAACACAATTTGATATTTTGTTTAATGAGCCTAACCAATACTTAAAAGATAAGGTGGCAGAATTAACCGACCGATATGAAGATTTTACGATCAATTTGCAAAACGCAGATCCTCTTAAATTTGAGGCCTTGAAAGAGATTGATCCTTTTAGTTATGCCAATGTCATCATTCTTTCGCAAGAACTGGATGAACAAAGACCTGATAAAATTGATTCAGATACCTTAATTATCCTTTTATGGTTGCGTAAAGTCAAGGAATCAGTAGAAGATGTGCAGACCAAAATTATCACACAAGTACCCAATTCTGAAAATCAAGAAATTATTACCCAAACAGATGTGGATGATTTTATCATCAGTAACAAATTAATTACAATGATTTTGGCACAGTTAAGCGAAGAACCATTGATTAAGTTATTATATGATGATCTTTTCTCTGAAGACGTAAGTGAGACATATGTAAAACCAGCCAATCTTTATTTCACATCCTACCCTCAAAAAGTTAGGTTTGCTTATCTAATTGCTATTGCTGGTGCGAGAGAAGATGTATGTTTAGGAATCAGAAAGGGTGATTTAAGTAAGGATCCTGATTCAAATTTTGGAGTGAAATTGAACCTTCCAAAAACAGCCGAAGTTGAAATAAATGAAGACGATTATTTGGTTGTACTTTCTGAGGACGAATTATAGCAAATAAAAAATGCCTTTTTTCTAAAAAAAAGAGTTCACACTGTAAGTGCAATGGAAAAAAAACGCCTATCTTAGGCGGAATAATCAATCTTGAAAGAAAAATTACAATAAAAATGAGTGAAATAGCAAAAATAGAATTAGACGGAAAATTTTATGAATTACCAATAATTACGGGGTCTGAGAATGAAAAAGCCTTAGATATTTCTAAGCTTAGAGGTCAATCGGGTTATATTACATTAGATAGGGGATTTAAAAATACCGGTTCTTGTACTAGTGCTATCACTTTTTTAGATGGTGAAAATGGAATTTTAAGATACAGAGGTTACCCAATTGAGCAATTAGCTGAAAATGCTTCATTTTTAGAAGTTACATATTTAATTCTTAAAGGTGAACTACCTAATGCTGAGCAATTGGCATCTTTCGAAGAGAGAATTGATAGCCATACTTTAGTGCATGAGGATATGAAACGTTTCTTTGAGGCGTATCCTGCTAAAGCACACCCAATGGGAATTTTGGCATCTATGATTTGTTCAATGTCAACATTCTATCCTGAGTCGCAAGACCCTAACCGATCTGAAGAAGCATTTGAATTGTCGATTATGCGATTGATTGCGAAATTGCCAACATTAGCGGCAATGGTTTATAAGAACACTGTGCGTCACCCGTTCATGTATCCAAAAAATGATTTGGGTTATGTAGAAAATTTCATGTATATGACATGGGGAATGCCGACTGAAGATTATCAACCAGATCCAGTTATTGCGGCTGCTTTAAATAAATTATTAATTCTTCATGCGGATCATGAGCAAAACTGTTCAGCATCAACTGTAAGAATCGTAGGTTCTTCTCAAGCAAATTTATATGCTTCAATTTCTGCAGGAATTTCTGCACTTTGGGGCCCTTTGCATGGTGGAGCAAACCAAGCTGTAATTGAAATGCTTGAAATGATTAAAGAAGACGGTGGTGATTTAGATAAATGGATTGCGAAAGCAAAAGATAAAGAAGATCCGTTCCGCTTAATGGGCTTCGGACATAGAGTTTATAAAAACTTTGATCCACGTGCGACAATTATTAAAAAGGCTTGTGACGATATTTTAAAGAAGTTAGGCGTAACTGATCCGACATTAGCAATCGCTAAGCAATTGGAAGAAGTGGCCTTGAATGATGAGTATTTCAAATCAAGAGGACTTTATCCGAATGTTGATTTCTATTCAGGAATTATCTATAAAGCTATCGGAATTCCAACAGAAATGTTTACTGTAATGTTCGCATTGGGTAGACTGCCGGGTTGGATTGCACAATGGAAAGAAATGTTAGATAAAGGTGATCCGATTGGAAGACCGAGACAAATTTATACAGGTAAAACCGTGAGAGATTTTGTACCTCTTGACAAACGATAATTAAGAGATTTTTCTTAAAAGGGAAAGCCGCAATTCAATATGAGTTGCGGCTTTTTTATTTTCCAAAATTTCTTATTCTAAAAAAAAATAGTAAATTTAAATAAAACCATACTACTATGACTCTAAAATTTACCTTTTTCACGCTTTTAGCGTTTTCATTTTTAATTAGTGCTTCTATCCAAGCCCAAGTCACAACTACTTTTGATTACACGGGCGGTATGCAAACCTATACAGTGCCTCCTGGGGTTACTAGTATTCAAATTGACGCCTATGGTGGTCAAGGACAAGAAGAAACCATTGAAGACTATGATCAATCGCTTGGTGGTTTAGGAGGATTCGCAACAGGTGTGCTAACAGTTACACCTGGAGAAGTGCTAAACATTTATGTTGGCGGAGTAGGAACCGAAGATGTGGCCGGATATAACGGTGGAGCATTAGGTGGATTTGGGACACCGAGTGACGGAGATGGCGGTAGAGCAGGAAGTGGCGGTGGAGCATCTGATGTGCGTCAAGATGGTACAGCCTTGACAGATCGTGTTATTGTTGCTGGCGGCGGCGGTGGCGGCGGACGTGATTATGTAAATGGTTCTTGTGTACCATGTGGAACTGGTGGAAACGGCGGAGCAGGTGGTGCTTTAACTGGAGAAGATGGTGATGATCCTTGGTATTATATAGGACCATATACTAATCCTGGTTCAGGAGGTAAAGGTGGAACACCTGTTGCAGGTGGTGCTGGTGGAAACGGGCCCGAAGGTCCTGATGGAAACCCAGGAATATTAGGAGATGGAGGTCAGGGAATTGACGGCACACAAAGTGTTGCTAGTGGCGGTGGCGGTGGCGGTTACTATGGTGGTGGCGCAGGTGCAGGCGCTAGTTGGGGCAGTGGAGTAGCTGGTGGCGGAGGTGCTGGTGGCTCTTCTTATCTAGGTTCATTGACTGAGGCATCTACAACTGCAGGTATTCGAACTGGAAACGGCCAAATTATTATAACAGAACTTTGTCTAGCATTGATAACCGAAGTATCTACTGAAGAAATTTGTGAAGGAGAAACATTGACACTTTATGCCGAATCAACTTTGGGCGGTGAAATTACTTGGGATGATGTTGAAGTTACAAATGGCATTGAGTTTACGCCAAGCGGAACGGGCGAAATAGTTTACACGGCTACGTCTGATGATGACGGGGACTGTCCTTTTTCTATAACAGTTACAATTCATGAGTCACCAGATGTAACGGCAACCGCTAGTGAATCTGAAATTTGCCTAGGAGACGAAATTACCTTAACTGGCGGTGGCGCTGATGATTATGAATGGAATTATGAAGCTTTTGATGGTGAGGCGTACGTGCCAGATGCTGGTCCAGGAGTGGTTGAATTTTCCGTTATCGGAAGTGAAAGTGAATTTGGATGTAAAGATTCGGCAATTGTAGAAGTGACAATTCATGCTTTGCCTGAAGTAATTGCAACAGCTGATGAAGATGGCTACTGCGACGGTGATTTAATTACCTTGACTGGTGAAGGTGCAGAATCGTATGAGTGGGATATGGGAGTTGAAGATGGTGTTGCATTTGAACAAGAAATGGGAGATGTTACTTATACGGTCATAGGTGCGGACGTTAATGGATGTATAGCGTCAGACTCTATTGGGGTGGCTGTATATGCTAACCCTGAAATTACTTTGACAAGTACTGATGAACTTTTTGGAGACGACGGTTCAATTGACCTAACTGTAGATTCTGGTTTAGCTCCATTTGTTTTTGATTGGGATAATGATGGAACAGGTGATGATGATGATACAGAAGATTTAGCTGATTTAGCAGGAGGCACATACACAGTTGTTATGACGGATGCAAATGGATGCACAACTACCGCTGCAATTACCTTAGGTACTCAGTTATCTTTGGATGCGCTGCATGCGAATCAATTGCTCGTTTATCCAAATCCTACAGAAGGGCAATTAACCATTAGCAACCAAGGGCAGTTTTCATATCGCATCACTAGTCTTACAGGTGAGGTTATATTAAGTGGAAACGGAACGAATAATAAATCGATTTCATTAGAAAATCAAGCAAGTGGAGTCTACTTCGTTTCAGTACAACAAAATGATAGCGTGAAAACGTTGAAAATAATTAAGAAATAGGTTCAGAAAGATTATAAAAAGAGAAAAGCCCGATTTGCTGTGTCAAATCGGGCTTTACAAATAATTTAAAAAACATCTTTTAAAATGGACCTAGTTATGAAACAATACTCTTATCCATCTCTCTGTTATAACAAACCAAATACAATCTTCCCCTAAAGAAAAACCATTTTTTTTAATTTAATTTTGAATCCTTAATTTATAAGGGGTGTGGAGGGGAATTAATTATAGTTTTATTTTGATTTTTTTTAAAGCCTCCTTAAATCCAACCGGATTTAGGTAATATTCAAGCCCAATTCTTGCTAAAATTGCGATAATAATTATCGGCAATTTACTTTGAATACCAGCAACGAATACAACTAAAATTCCACCTCCAATTATTGCAGCGATTAAAAATATTTTATAAAACAAGGTGGTTTGCAAGGACAACTCACGATATTTTTCAGAGGTCTCAAAAAATGAAATGATGGATGTAATTGTAATTAAAAAAAAGATGGGCCATATATGCTTCACTTCATGAAATACCTTTACCATTAATCCTTCGGATGTCCTTTTGAAAACATCTGGTAATTCACCTATTGAATCAGAAATGGAAAGTGTAACAAAAAAAGCAATTGCCACAATAAAGAAACCACTCATTAACAAAGTCCCTGGGTCGTATGCACGTTTTTGAAATAAGAGATAAAAGAAACCGATTAATGTGAATAATGCAATTTCGTAGATAAACGTAAACTGAGTAATTGTAAAATTCCAATATCCCGCTATGTTGCCTATTAACAAGCCTACATTGGAAATCAAACCAATAATTATCGGATCCTTAATAAATAGAGCAGAAGAAAAAGAAGAAGAAATGCTCAAACTAAACGCGCTCAATTACTGTAGCATAGCCTTGTCCAACACCGATACACATTGTGACTAATGCATAGCGCTTGTTCGTTTTTTGCAACTCAATCGCTGCGCTTAGCAATATTCTTCCGCCGGTCATTCCTAGTGGATGGCCTAGTGCAATTCCACCGCCATTTGGGTTAATACGCGGATCATTATCTTCAATTCCCATTTTTCGTATACAAGCTAATACCTGAGCCGAAAAAGCTTCATTAATTTCGATAATGTCCATATTGTCTAGTGTTAATCCTGCGCGTTTCAGTGCTTTTTCTGATGCGTATACGGGACCTATTCCCATTATGCGAGGTTCAACGCCTGCAACAGCCGCCGAAACGATTCTCGACATGGGTTTAAAGTTATTCCGTTTAACCGCTGATTCACCTGCTATTAATAATGCAACTGCTCCGTCGTTAAGTCCTGATGCGTTTCCTGCCGTTACCGATCCGCCTTCTTTTTTGAATGCTGCCCGTAAATTGCCTAATATCTCTAGAGATGAATTTGGCTTAATAAACTCGTCTTGGTCAAAAATGATTGGGTCTTTTTTTCGCTGCGGAATTTCAACGGCAACAATTTCCTCAGCTAATCGTCCACTCTTTTGTGCGGCGGTTGCTTTCATTTGACTCCAGAATGCAAATTGATCTTGGTCTGCTCTCGAAATACCGTATTGTGCTACTAAATTTTCAGCCGTAACACCCATTCCGTCTGTTCCAAATAGTTCTTTCATTTTTGGGTTAACGAAACGCCATCCAAAACTTGAATCGTGCATCTCTGCGTCTCTGCCAAATGGCTTTGATACTTTTGAAATTACCCATGGCCCGCGCGTCATATGCTCAACACCGCCCGATATGTAAATATCCCCAGCTCCATCTTTAATTGCACGTGCTGCATTTATTGTCGACGCCATTCCTGATGCGCATAATCGATTGACGGTTTCAGCTCCAGCGGTAGTTGGAATACCTGCTAAGAGTGAACTCATGCGTGCAACATTTCTATTGTCTTCTCCAGCTTGATTGGCACATCCAAAAATCACATCTTCAATTTCTGATAGATCAAAATTAGCGTTTCTTGCCATTAGCTCTTTCATTACAATCGCACCTAAGTCATCTGTTCTGACTGGAGCCAATGTCCCTCCAAAATTTCCGATTGCTGTTCTAATTCCGTCAATAATAAATACGTCTTGCATAGTTTCGTTTTTTAGCTGCTCAAATTTACGAAGATTAAAAGGAATTGCTTTTGAACTATTCCTGATTTTCAATCAATCTTTATAGGTACTTAATACTTTTTTTGATCCAATTGTTCGAGTAATATGATCCACACTTAACTTTGGACTTCTAGAAGGAGAGTATTCCCTCCCGTAATATATAATTTGAATGTGTAGTTTGTTCCAAACTTCAATGGGGAAGAGGCGTTTTGCATCTCGTTCTGTTTGTACTACTGACTTGCCGTTTGTAATGCCCCAACGGGTTAACAAGCGGTGAATATGCGTGTCAACTGGGAATGCTGGAACTCCAAATGCTTGCGATATAACGACGGATGCTGTTTTATGTCCCACTGCTGGCAATTCTTCTAGTGCGGCCATATCGTTTGGAACTTTACCGCCGTGTTTGTCAATTAGAATATGAGATAGACCGTAAATGCCCTTTGATTTCATTGGAGATAATCCGCAAGGACGAATTATTTCTTTGATATCCTCCACAGACATTTTTATCATGTCATAAGGATTGTCTGCCCGTTTGAATAGGATGGGGGTAATCAAGTTTACGCGTTTATCGGTACATTGGGCAGAGAGTAAGACAGCAATTAATAAGGTGTACGGATCTTTATGGTCGAGCGGAACATCTACCATAGGGTATAATTTCTCTAACTCGTCAATAATGTATTGCACTTTTTCAGCTTTCGTCATCTTTTTTTAGTTTGAAACCGTTTCCAATAAATCCTAAGAATTCTTTGAAGCTATTCTTTTTAGTGAATACTGACTTTGCAATTTCCGCTTTAGATTCTGGATCAACTGCAGCCTTCTTTTTATCATTGCTATTTTCTTCTGCTTCTGATATGCGCTCATTTGAGCGTTCTTCAGCAGTTTTAATTCCGGCAATCTTATCAGACTTGTTGAAGTTTGACTCCGCCTGTTTCGCCCAGCCCATCTGTTCTTGCGCCAAAGCTAGGTTATTATAGGCTATACTATCTTGTGGGTCGAGTTCCACGGCTTTCCCATAGTCCAAAATAGCGCCTTCCTGATCCTTTACGTTAGCTTTAATATATCCGCGACACTGATAGTAATAACCATAGGTCGGGTCTACAGCAATGGCCGCATTTATATCCTTTAAACTATTCTTATGGTCTTGAATGTTTAGGTAACAAACCGCTCTTTGTGAAAGTGCGTTTGCATCTTTAGAATCTTCTTTTAAAACCAAAGAAAAAAGTTCAATTGCAGCTAAATGATCATTTTCTTTAACTTTGATTAATCCTTGTGCGAAATTTGCGTCTTTTGTCATGGTACAAATTTAATAATAGAAATGCAATGAACGATAAAGAATTGGGATTTCCTGTTTATCGAAAATATGTAGGAATCAATGTTTGGTTTAAAATTTTAGATGAAAAAGTGTTCATTGAAATTAAACAAATAGGTAACCTTTTTTTGCGTCAAGAAGTTGTAGCGAATCAATATCCGGAAATGGTGCTAATTCAAGATATGATCGCCTGTCATGAAAATAGATGGGAAAAGATGAGTGAGTCGGAATTTGAAAATGCAAATAAACAAGTGCAGCTATGAAAATAACGACGCTACTAATCGGACTTTTTTTCTCTGTTGTTCAGCTATTTTGACAGGATTTATATCTCCGTACTTTTAGCGATTCTGCAGATAAATCCGTAATTTTTTTACATGGTGGTCCTGATTATAATTCGGCGAGTTTTGAAGCCACTACGGCGCAGGTCTTCGCGGATGAAGGGTTTTATGTTATTGTTTACGACAGAAGAGGAGAAGTTCGGTCAAGACATCTTTCGGCGGATTTTACCTTCGACGAAGCAATTGCAGACATTAATTTTATTTATGACTCTTTAAATATTAGCACGGCTTCGATCATAGGAAATAGTTTTGGGGGCGCAATAGAAACTAAGTTTGCGGTTGCTGAAAAAGAAAAGGTTCGCTCACTCATTTTGGTCAGCGCGCCTGTAAATTTGCAAGAAACGTTTAAAACCATCATTCGTTCCTGTCGCTATATTTATAAGGAGAATAAAGATTATCAGGGTTGGGCCTATCTAGATGTCTTGGCTGAAATGGATTCCACAACAATTGCTTATAGCTCAGGATATTTTGGGCTGGCCATGCGCAGTGGTTTTTATGAACCGGTAAATCCAAGAAGGCTTTCAAAAAAAATAAAGCAAAAATTTAAAAAGAATGCTGAATTATATGCAGCAGCTTCCAAAATGGAACAGGCCGGTCCGCTTGGTTTCATGCGGAATGAAAAGTGTACATGTATTGATTTATCGTCTGAATTCAGACAGTTGATAGAGGATAAAGTCAAAGTTTGCGGGATTTACGGAATGGATGATGGACTCTATTCACAAGCCCAATTTGATCATTTAAACAGTCTAATTAATAACAATGCGTATTACTACGAGCAAAGTTCGCATAGTCCTTTTATTGATTTTCAGGATGCGTTTATATATGACGTTTGCTGCTGGTGCAAGTAAGCAGCCCATTTAAGCACCAGTCCATGTAGTATTGATATAATCAAATTGACAACTATTGTTATCAATTTGATTAATAAGTAAATCCTCCTTAACTTTGTTCACAAAATGAGAGTTATGGAATTAAATAGTATAGGATTAAATCAAGAAAAATCAACGAAAATAGTAACTGAATTAAACCAGCTTTTGGCTGATTATCAGCAGTTTTATATGAATTTAAGGGGTTTTCATTGGAATGTAAAGGGAAAGGCATTTTTTGAATTGCACCTAAAATTTGAAGAATTGTATAACGACATCAATTTAAAAGTAGACGAGATTGCCGAACGCATTTTGGCACTTGATGGAACGCCTTTACATAGTTTTACCGATTACCAATTAATTTCACGTGTGGAAGAGGTGAAAGGACTAACAGATGGAGGCGAAATGGTAGCTTCCATTTTAAGTGATTTTAAATTACTAATAACAGCACAGCGCTCCATCTTATTAAATGCGGGGAATAATGACGACGAAGGCACCATTACTTTAATGAGTGATTATATTACAGAAGAAGAAAAAACGGTTTGGATGCTGAAATCCTATTTAAATTAGGTGAATGGGTTTATGGTTTCCTCAAAATCTTAATGCCTCAGTTGGATTCTTCCAACTGAGGTTAAAATCGTAATTAGGTTTCTATACTGATGTAAAGAACTCTTTTTCATTTATGGGTATTATTCAGGCGCCTCGCAATTTTCTGATCTGTCCGCCAAGTATATAAGTTTGTTCTTGAAGTTGATTCTTTCCAGCATCATACCGTAACTTCCTGTTAAATCTCATAACCGTTTTCATTTGCTCTCGCAGAATTGAGATTCGTTCTTAATTTGATCCCCAACGCCTAAATCGTTTCATAAATACCGACCTAAGTGCAGTATTTTCAACTGTGAATAATTCCTGTTCTCTAAATACGAATACCTAATAAAACAGCAAACCCCGCCAAGTGCAAAACCAAGCGGGGTTATACTAGAATAAATTGGCTTGTTTCTCAATTTATTTATACACCATATTTTGAATTACTTCTACTTAAAAAAGTTGATGTATGATTCTTCTGCAATAAGATGAGTCTCTTGCGGAAATTCAGCATGAACAATTAATTTATTTTCATGATGATGCTCTAAATTCGCAATTGTTTTTCGGTTCAACAATATGACCGTTGAATGCCCATGATTATCAATTTTGTCCACCAATGTTTCACCATTGAACTCAGCTATCCAGTGTGTTGCGGCTAAGTTTTCTTTATAACTAACTTCAATCGTTGGAACTTGAAAATAATTGTGTTCTCCAATTCCTTCTAAGTCAAATACAATTCTCATAAAACCATTGTTGTTATGCAATTGTTCATTCGTGATTCCTAAGTCAGCAAAGCTTACCTATTAAGAGTTTAGTGAATTTTACTTTTATTTCGCCTTGGTTGATTTCTATGTTTTCCATATTTTTTTGTTTGTCGTCCTCAGTCATAGATAAGAAGATTTTTATGTTTAACCTCCAGTTTAATGACCTCGGAGGTGTTTGATTTATTCAAAGATAACTTGAAGCGGGTCATTTGGAACTGACAATGTTTTGTTCGGGAACTGATATTTATCAGTTGAACATAATGGAATCCTTAAAAATGAATAGCTTTGCCTAAAACAAAGATCATGTTTAGTAAAGATGAAGAAAAACAGTTAAAAATTGAATTCTGGGGAGCCCTCAATGAACAGCTAGAATTAGAACGCGGTCATCAAGCCAATAAGGTGATGTGGATGAATTTTAATACCAAAATTAAACAGCTCTTCTTCAGAATGGAGGCGGATAGAGAGAGTGCTCAGCTGTGCATAGATCTACAGTTTTTGGATTCAGGAATTACGGCACTTTATTATGAACAGTTCACTGAATTTCAAAATATATTAGAAGAGCGAATAGAAGATGAAATCAAATGGCTACCTCAATTTGAGCATTCTAATGGTAAAACTATTTCGCGCATTTCTGTGGGAATGTCTGGTGTGGATATCTACAAGAAATCAGACTGGCCAGCAATGCACGAATTTTTAAAGAAGAATTTTATTAAACTTGAAAGCTTTTGGGCAGAGTTTGGTGAAGTCTTTGTTGCGCTAAAATCGTAAAGTGAAACTCAGGTTACTCACATTACTGCTTTGTTAATTGGTTTTCAGCAAATTTCATTCGCTGGTGGACAATTGGCAGGACTGGGGCTATTGAGCAAGCTATGTATTGGGACCTGTTCATGGTGATAGTATTTTTCCTTTTTCTTGTGTGTCCCGTTAATCCCATTTGGCAATTACGGGATGATTATATTTCTATTGAAGAGTTTTCCGTATCAAAAGATAGTTTAAAACAAATCTTAGCAATGAATCGACCAGAAAAACAAGATTATGTGACAGGAATTGATTTGTTTCGATCGCGCGATTTTTTGCATCAATATATTTTAAATGGTGAGGACGGATTTGCTTACAATCCTTACAATCCTGGAGTAAAAGCCATCAGCTACTGCAATTTCATGGTTTTAGTGAATGGAAAAAAACTTCAAAAGTATGCAAGGGGAAGCATTTATGAAATCACAGAAGAGAAACACCCTGCCTTGCTAGCTGTAAACGATACCATTATTAAATACGCTAAACTTTATAAAGTTTTTGAACGCGCGCAGTGTAAAAAAAGGAAAGCTTTTGATAAAGAGAAATTTGTAACTACAAGCACCGCAGATAAGGAAAGCGCCAAGTTTATTCGAAAGGTAGATGCTGAAAATGATAAACTCATTTCTTACATCAAAAAAAAATCAGAACGAATTAAAACCAATCTGGAGCGCCTAGAAGACATGACCGAAAAGATGGACGATAAATATCCAGCGGCGTTTGATTACTATAAGCCCAGTGAAGGTGTAAAGGACTAGTAAATCAATCCTTGGCGAGATTCAATGCAATTGCAGATAAAAAAATTAGACGCCATTAAAACGGCACAAAATGATGAAAGATCGAAAAGTAGTTACATCTCTTTATTGACAGATGTGCGTTATATTGATTATCTCTTAAATGCCAATTCAAGTTTTATTCGTTTTAAAACCTATTCAAACAATGAAATAATTGAAGAGGTAGATAAGTTTGGTCGATTATCAAGCGAAACATGCTGTAATGCTTTATAAAGATTCGCTGCGTGAAGAATTAATTCAAAAAAACGTAATGGATGTGGTCAAGAAGGCGACTACCCTTATTCGTTTGTCTAGAAGTGACTTTAAGCTTTTAAAAACGGAGCTTAAAATTGACGACTTCGCAAAATATGAGGTGTTCATGCAGGCACAACTGTGGGAAATTATAAAATTGGCAGACCAAATAAACAAGAATAGTGCGAACTTTAATGCACAAATTTTGCCAATAATGAAAAATAATTCTGAAGTAGGTGAAGTCGCAAAACTGATGGAGAAACAGCAGGATTTGAAGCAAGAAAAGAACGAGTATATTGTCGATCAGCAAGAGAAAAGAAATAAAAGGGCAGAGGACCTGAATCGTCAAATGCAAGAAGACACACAGGAGTGGAAGTAAAAGTTTAAGAAATAGCTTCCTCCTTGAACATAAACAAAAATGAATAGTGAATTTGTAATAGTTAAGCTAAATGACTTTTTGCAGTTCGTAATTTGCATTTCGGAATAGGCGTCTAAAAATTAATGTCTAAATCTGCGACAAAAGCTCAGAGGGGCTTATCTAACCTCCAATATCTAACCTCCAATATCAAACCTCTATCATTTAATTTTGAGAACAAAAAAGAAGCGCCAAGGAAAACCCGGGCGCTTCTAAAGAAAATTAACATGTTCTATTTAATCACCTCTAATTTTGAAGTAATAATAGCTTCTCCCAGTTGAATTTGTACAATGTAGCTTCCAGTTTCATAGTCAGCAACACAAACTTCTTGTAAATTGTTACCTGCAACAACGTTCACGATAGTTGCATCAACAACTTCACCTAACATATTGTAAATAGTGATTGAAGCTTCAGATTCAGTTTCAGAAGAGAATTGAACAGTTGCCAATTCATTTGCCGGGTTAGGGTAAATGCTTAACGCTTCTAATGTATTGTCTTCAACTCCAGCAAAAGAACATGGCATTGGATCAGGTTCAAAACCATCATAGAAAGTTCCTTCAAATGTAGTGATGTCAGCAATTGGATAAATATCCTGCTCAATGATACGGTTATCTTCTCCGATTAAAACATAAGTTGGAAATGCTCCAACACCGAAATCAGAATTGACAGCACCCGCGCCACCTTCTGAACTCACAGCTGGTGCGTGATGACCAGGTCCACCGTATGCAGCCTCGTAAGCCATAACTTCTGCATCATTGTCTGTTCCGTTATTCATAACTAAGCAATAAACGTCGCCAGAATTACATCCGTATTTGTCATAGAACTCGCCAAAAATTGGACTAGTTGCTTGACAAGGAGGGCATGTGTCAAAGAAAAAATCTAAATAAACATGCTTTCCAGATGCCGTAATATCATATAAGTTGTGTTCGTTTCCATCAGTATCTGTTACCGTAAAGTCATTTACAAGTTCACCCACTGAATAAGTAGTTTGAGCGAAACCACCCAATGAAAGGAGACTTGCTCCCATAATTCCAAGTAATAATTTTTTCATATGATTCGTTTTTTGTTTATAATCAAACAAGTTATGAAAACCTTAGGAAAATTCAAGGAATGAATCGTTTTAACTATTGGAATGCTATATCCAAATTATTGCAACAAAAAAATGGGACCACCTTTTAGTCATCCCATTTTCATTTAAAATATTATATTCTAGTAATAAATTAATCTTCTAACTTTCGCAATGTATTTTGCCAAGCGAATGACCTGTTTAGTATAACCATACTCATTGTCATACCAGGTGTACAAGACTATACTCTTTTTATCTGGTGATACTAATGTTGCAGGTGCATCATAAACAGAGCAACACGTATTCCCGATAATATCACTTGAAACTAACTCTTCATCCACTGAATAAAAAATTTGGTTCACCAAGTTACCATTCAATGCAGCATCTTTAATTGCCTCATTTACTTCCTCAACAGTGACCTCTTTATTAACCGTAAGGTTTAAGATGGCTAAAGATCCGTTTGGTGTAGGCACACGTACTGCATTTGCCGTTAATTTGTCTTTATAAGACGGTATAACTTTTGTTACGGCTTTTCCAGCTCCTGTTGAAGTAATTACCATATTAATGGCAGCAGAACGTCCTCTTCTTGGTTTTTTATGGAAGTTATCTAATAAGTTTTGATCGTTTGTATAAGCGTGCACAGTTTCCAAATGTCCTTTTTCAACACCAAATTGATCTTCAATTACTTTTAAGACTGGAGAAATTGCATTTGTAGTACATGAAGCCGCCGAGAATATAGATTCACCTTCCAAATCCAAATCATGATGGTTAATTCCATAAACAATATTTGGAATTTCTTTACCTGGTGCAGTTAATAATACTTTATCAACACCTTTCGCTTTTTTGTGACGTCCAAGTGCTTCTCTATCTGTATAAACACCCGTATTATCAATTACTAAGGCGTTGTTAATTCCGTATTGTATATAATCAATGTCTTCTGGTGCGCTGGCCTGAATCATTTTAATGATTTGTCCATTCACAATCAAAGCTTGGTTAGCGTAATCAACTGTAACCGTACCTTTAAATTCGTTGTGAACAGAATCGTTTTTCAATAAAGCAGCTCTTTTCTTTAATTGGTTGTCATCAACTTTACGAATAACAATTGCTTTTAAACGCAATTGTTGTCCTTTGCCAGCTTGTTTAATTAATTCTCTTGCTGCTAATCTTCCAATTCGTCCAAAACCGTATAAAACAACATCTCTTGGTTCAATTTTATTATCGCTATCTTCAAATAAATCGGTTAATTTATTGGATAAGAAATCCTTTTTAGAGTCAAAATTTGATCCTTCTTGAATCCACTCATAAGCCAAACGACCTATGTCGATTTTAGCAGTAGCAAGATCCATTGAGAAAATTTCCTCAGCTAAAGCAGCTGTTGTTGTAATGAAGATTTTTTTGCCTACAACATTTTCCGCATAATCGTGCAGGTTAATGATTTCTGAATTTGTCGTATCTAATAAGTGATTTCTGAACAATACGAGTTCAATGCCTTTATTAAACAATAATTCACCAACGTAGTTCGCCAATTTCACGGCCGCTTTCTCGTTGTCAATGTAGTTTTGAAGTTCTTTTTCGTAACCTACTGATGCTTCCATTTATCCGTCTTTAGAGATTATTTTGCTGCAAAGGTAGTTGGTTAAAATCGATTTCAAAATAATCGACATAATTATTGCTCACAACTTATTGACAAATTGGGTTAATTCAACCAGAAATTTCGTGGACCTCAGTGAGCTTAAGAATAAAATAAAAGAGACAACGCGCCGTCCTTCCAATATCGAATCAACACAGCAATCGCCAAATAAACAGGCGATAGGTCACTCAGGTTCTCGAAGTGCCGGATATGATATAAAACGGGGCGCAAAAAAATCCCGTACACTGAGGTTCTCAGAGTGCACGGGATTTTTTATAGTAATTAAAACTACTATTAACCTAAATAGGCTTTTAACAGTTTGTTTCGTGAGGTATGTCTTAACCTACGAATTGCTTTTTCTTTGATTTGACGCACACGTTCGCGCGTTAAATTGAATTTTGATCCGATTTCTTCTAATGTTAAACCGTGGTTCATTCCAATTCCGAAGAATAAACGAATGATTTCACGCTCTTTATCAGTTAACGTTGATAATGATCTTTCAATTTCTTTTTGTAACGATTCCGCCATCAATAATTTATCTGCTTTTGGAGAATCTCCATTGGCCATTACGTCCATTAATGTTCCACCGTCTTCCGAAGAAGATAGGGGAGCATCCATAGATACGTGACGCCCGGCAACTTTCATTGATTCTTTAATCTTATCTTCTGGAACTTCTAATACTTCTGCCAACTCTTCTGCTGAAGGTGGTCTTTCATATTCTTGCTCTAGTTTTGAGAATGCTTTATTTATTTTATTTAAAGATCCTACTTGGTTTAGCGGTAATCGGACGATACGTGCTTGTTCAGCTAAAGCTTGCAAAATGGATTGACGAATCCACCATACGGCGTAAGAAATAAATTTAAATCCCCTTGTTTCATCAAATTTCTGCGCAGCTTTAATTAATCCTAAATTACCCTCGTTGATCAAATCGGGTAAAGTTAACCCCTGATTTTGATACTGCTTAGCAACCGAAACTACGAATCTTAAGTTAGCTTTTGTTAGTTTTTCAAGTGCCTCTTGGTCTCCTTGCTTAATTCTTTTTGCTAACTCTACTTCTGTTTCGGCAGTAATAAGTTCCTCTTTACCAATATCTTGAAGATATTTATCTAAAGATTGACTTTCACGATTAGTAATGGATTTTGTAATTTTTAACTGCCTCATCCTTTTTTTATATTTTATTTGTTAAAATTAGTAGTCTGCAAAGTTACGCTAATATCTCACGCGTGTCAAGGGTAAAATGCACAATACTTGAATTTATTTCCTCTTTCTATAACACATTTTTAGGCGAAAAGGTTACAATTTTTCAGCCAAAAACCTGATTTACTTATCAATAGAACGTTGTTAACAGCTAAAACTTATAATTAAAATTGTTAAAAAAACTTAAGAAAACGAGCCACGTAGAGTGAAATGAGCGCGTTGGGTGACACTCAGACTAAATGATTAGGTGAATCAACTTGGTCGAATTACAATCAAGGATCAATAAAGAACTTAACTTGTTTGCGGCTTACTTTACCATCATCAATTGCTTCTACATGAACCCAAAAGGTGCCAGATGTATCTGTCGGTAAATTGAAACTAGAAGTACCTCCTGATTTTTTACCCGACATATTGTATAGTGTTCCTTCTCCCGGAAAACCGTCAATCTGGAGACCTTCTTCATTCCCTATATATTCTCTTACCTGATATAATCCGCGATCATCTTTAACTTCGATTGTTAAATTGAACCATGCGCCTTGCGAATAATGCGCTCCCTCTGCAGGGGATAGAATGAAAATTTCTGGATGTTCCCTGTCTCCACAGGAATTTAGGATCATTGCCAAAATTAAAACCTTGAATAGAATAAGACGGTTTTTCATAAAAGAGGTATTGAATGACTATTTCCTCGCTAAATAATCTTTTAAATAAACATAGTCCGGCATCAATTCACCTTGCAAACTCGTTTCGCTTGCGCGTTCAATTATACCATCTGTATCTTCTCCAAACAAGGAAGGGAAAACGCCCTTGATTAATTCATTTCCGAAATCTTCAGAAGCATCCTTCGGCAATTCGCAAGGTAGGTTGTCAACAGCTTGAACGACAATAGCTCCTTTGGCCATAAAATCAACTTCAGTTTCAGTTGCAGAGTCATAACCATATAAAGGATCAGCAATTGTTGAAGGGCGAACGGTTGAAGCAACCGGTCCATCTATATCGCAAGAAATATCAGAAACAACTGAAATGTTCATATTTTCACCTTTCAAATCTTCGCGGGTGAAAATAAATGGTGAGCTGGCATCCCAATAATGACAGGCTATGTACATGTTTGCAACGTCCATATATCTTGGAAAGGTTGAAACATGTCCTTCACCACTTTCAAAAAAGACATATTTATCGAAATCACTACCATCTGCTTTAGCGAAATAATCGTTCACTTGCAAATGCGTGAATACGGGCTCATCAAATGATTCGTTCAAGAAGGCCTCAGGAAATACTTCTTTTAAGCCAATTGAACTTAAGATTTCTCTAGCGCCATTGCCTACTCGGCCAAAACCAGTGGCTACAATTTTAGTCGAGGCGGGGAGTACTATCTTTTTTAGTTCCTGCTCCAATTCTAAACGATCCTCGCAAAGGTTGGCAGGTTTTAAATTGTATAAACCATGTTTTTTACCAAAAGCCAAAAATCCATTATAGCATCCTACTATTCCTGCATAACGACCAAAGCCTATAATTCTATTTCCTGCTTTGTTCGTTAAAACCTCATAATCAATGAGCTGAATATTTCGATCTAAAATTGCTTGTAATAAATGCCGGTTGTAGGGCTGCTCCTTGTAGGTATGTGAAAAAAAAAGGTATTTTTTGTTAGGTATTAAATCTTCCTCATTCACCTCTTTCACTCCAATCATGATGTCGCAATCCGAAATGTCTTCGACTACAGTTAAACCTAAATCGGCATACGCCTGATCTGGAAAAGCGCGTACATGACTAGTTTGCACTAGAATTTCAACATTGTTGAATGTTTCTAAAACTTCAACGCATTGTTTAGGAGTTAAGGGCACGCGCTTGTCTGGTGGGACTTTTCCTTCGCGAATAATGGCTAATTTCATCTTGTTCATACTCAGGTTTTTTCAGTAATTTGCAGTCAAAATTACGAATAAAGAAATTGATTTTAATGTAAATCCAAGTCCTTATTTTAAAAGAATACATGACAACTGATGCGCGCATAAAATTTTAGCCGGAATGAAAGTTAATAAAGTTGGAATAATCTTAACCATTTAAATACGTGTTTGCAGCTAAATTTTGTCTAGTTTTGTAGTTAGTTCTTTGGGGCCGACTTGGATTTGACTGCAACTGCGGTATATGTACAAGCATGTCGAGAAATGCAATATACCTCGTTAAAAGTATTTGTAACATGAATAATTGACAACAATAATTCATACGCATTGGCTGCGTAGTCTAAACTCAGTTTAGCTATTCTTAGTCCACCTGAAGTATAGTAAGGGGACCTTGCTGTCTGCTAAACTTCTGATCATCAAGTTTGGATCACAGGCATCATATGCATGATCTAGTCAAGACGGAGCTGCGACGTTTTGATGAAATTAAGTGGCTTAGGTTAATTTGTGGGGTGTTTGTGCCCAGCTTTTAACTGAAGTTCAATCACAAAATAAACATGTAGAAACTATATAGACTCATTGTTAGGACGAGGGTTCGATCCCCTCCGGCTCCACAAATTGAATTTCGGTAAGTGCTGTAATTTTCATTTACAGTTACTTACGGGGTTTAGGCTTTAATAATGTTTCAATAAGAGTATTATTCTGTTTATTTATGATAGTTAGCTTTAATAATAGCTGTAAAAAGGATAAGCTAAAAGATGAAAAGGGCCTTTTCACTGGAGAATGGGAATGGATTCTGACAAGTGGGTCCGTTGATATATTTTCAGGTGACGGACATTGGGTTCATTACAATCCTATGATTAATAACGTAACTCACTCCATTGTTCAATGCAACTTCTTCAATAAGTGAACTACCGCCACTCCTTAAAAGAATCGATATATACATGCGGATCGACCAAACCTCCGGGGTAAAACATGATTCCTGTTTGACTTTCCGAAACAACAGGTGGTCTTAGGATAATATAGTCCGCATTCTCTTCATAAACTAGGTTTGAAGGTTCTTCTGGAAGATAGCTACAAGAAACGTTTCCTGCTAAAATGATGAGTGTGAATAGGTGTATGATTCTGCGTAAAATATTCTTTTTTTTATTGTGAGGTAAGGTTATTAATTTTTATTCGTTTCACGGGTCTGTTTAAAGCTGTGAAATGCTTCGCTTGGGAACGACTTTGTGACAAGATGGTCTGACATAACTAAATCCCGGCTTACGACTTATCCAACTCATCTAAAAAATTATCCGCAACATTGAGATGAGCGCCCAATTTATCTACCCCCATTTTATCCAGATTTCGCACCAACATGCCTAAGCGTGGATTCCCGCTGAAAAAATCGCGGTGAACATGCATAAAACGCCAAAATAAACCATCCCAAACTGGCTGCCAATCACCTTTAGGGTAATCACTCATTTTCATTAAATAATTACTACCACTGATATACGGTTTGGTAGCAAAAAGCCCGCCATCTGCAAATTGACTCATACCGTAAACATTAGGAACCATTACCCAATCATAGGCATCCACAAACAATTCCATAAACCATTGGTAAACGACTTTTGGATCAAATTCGCAAAGAAGCATAAAGTTTCCTAAAACCATTAAACGTTCTATATGATGACAATAACCATCTCTTAAAACACGTTTTATTGTAATGTCAATAGGAGGGATCCCAGTTGTTCCGTCATAGAAAGATGTAGGTATTTTTCGCTTAAAACCCCAATAGTTTTTCGTTCGCATTTCAACACCTTTTACTTCATACATTCCACGTATAAATTCTCGCCATCCAATTATTTGTCTTACAAAGCCTTCTGTTGAGTTAATAGGGACTTCATTTTCCTTGGCAAATAAAATAGCGGCATCCAAAATGTCCTTTGGCGTTAACAGTCCAATATTTAACATAGGGCTTAATACACTATGATTTAGGATCGATTCTTGCGCAACAATCGCATCTTCATAGGTCCCAAATTCATGAAAACGTTGCTCTAAAAACTGCTTGAGCCATGATTCACTTTCTAAATAACTAATGGGGTAGAGGGGCGTTTTACTAATTGTTCCAAAATTGTTTGGATATTGCTTTTCCGTATAGTTAATAGCCTCATGATAATATGCATTATTTGAAGGGAGCTGAACTGGAGGTGCTATTTTCTTTTTTGGATATTTTTTACGGTTATCTGCGTCATAAGACCAATCTCCGCCTTCTGGGTTCCCATTTTCATATATTAAAATATTACGTTTTTGACGTTCAGATTTATACCATGATGTTTGAAAAAATTTCTTTTTATCTGGTCTGAAAAATGAGCTAAGGTCGACTGTATTATTTAAAAATAAAGGATTGTCGCAAAAGGTTAATTCAATTGAATGTTCGGCTGCTTTTTGTTTGATTCGTTTATGCAATAAAAAGTCCGTTGGATCAATATAACGGATATCTTTAACACCTTGTTCTTTTAGCTTTTTAATCAAAAATCTAATATCCGAAATAGCTGAATGAGCTTCGATATAAATGACTTTAAAGCCTTGGCCCTCCAGATAATCCGAATGATATTTCATACTGGCTCTGTGGAAGGTGATTTTTTGCTTATGAAATTTATATTGGTTAAAAAATAAGTACTCTTCAATCAGGTAAACTGGATAGTCTTTTAACAGTTTTTCAGCATTGCTTTTAAATAATTGATGCGGAAAACAGAGTTGTACAGTTGTAGTCATTTATGTTTTTTTTTTTTGCAACGTTCACTGCAATATTTGACGTCATTCCAATTCTTTTCCCATTTTTTGCGCCATGTAAAGGGTAGGCTGCAGGTTTTGCAATTTTTGGTGGGTAAATGTTGTTTTTTCACGGACTATTTCTTTTTTTTCAAAGGCCGAGGTCTCGCATGCATTTCAATCATTCTTTTATTGTCTTGTTTCACCTGCTTCAGTTTGCGATATGCCCATATCTTTTCACGGGCTATTTTCCCACTTTCAACGAAGTCAACAATGGGGAAGGGGTAGTCCTTTCCTATTTCCAATCCACAAAAAAGTTGATCAATGGCCGTCATTTCCCAAGGTTTATGAATAAAAGCATTTGGAACATTTTCAAGCTCCGGCACCCATTTTTTTATAAATACGCCATCAGGGTCATGATCCTGAGATTGTTTCATAGGATTATAAATACGGACTGTATTTATGCCTGTCGTGCCTGCCTGCATTTGAATTTGTGGATAATGAATTCCTGGTTCATAATCTAAAAACTGCTGGGCTAAATAATGCGCTCCTGTCCGCCAGTCCATATCCATATGATGCGTGAGTAAGGAAACCACCATGGCACGCATTCTAAAATTAATCCAACCTGTTTCATTGAGGCAGCGCATACAAGCATCCACTAAAGGGTAGCCTGTTTTTCCTTCTTGCCAAGACAGCAAGAATTCGGGATCTTTTGAACGTTCTATTTGCTCATAACCCCGATTGATACAATCTGTTTCATAACGGCATTCAACTTCAAATTTTTGAATAAAATGACAATGCCATTGCAGTCGCGTTAGAAAGGCTTTATACGCTCTTTTATGAGTGGGATAATTAGGGTGATTATGCACAAAATTATAGGCTTGCTTAATGCTAATGTTCCCCCACGCAATATAGGGTGACAAACGACTGCAAGCAATTCTGCTTTCTGCTGGTTTCGAAATGTGTTTGAAATAATTGCGTCCTCTTTTTTGCGTAAACGAATGTAAATAGCGCCAGGCATTTTTTTCACCTGCAGGTTGATAGGCGGATGGATATTCTTTCACAATGTCCATTAAGGCTTGATCCATGGCAAAAGGATGTTGCAACGCCGATAATTCATTTTGGCTGAATTCATTTTGGACTTGTGGACGATTCATTGTGTTTGTCCATTCTTTATCCCAATCCCTTCGATTGTTGATGCCCCGAATCACATTGTCACGCTGATATTCTTGCCATTCTATCCCTTTTTCACTCAAGAGTTTATGTACAGCTTTATCTCTATTCCATGTGATTTGAGTTCCGCTTTCTTGATAGCTGAATACCGTTTGCACATCAAAAGTTGCCGTCAAATATTCAAAAGCAGTAGTAGCTTCGGTATTTAGTATTGAAACTCCTCTATTATAAGGTTTAAGTGTTGAATTAAGGTCATTTATCGAATGATAAATAAACTGTAAATGCCGTTCGGACGTGTCCGGATAATTATATAAGGACGGTTCAAATAAATAGATCATCACATAGGGCAGCTGCATCAATTCTGCTGCATAAAGAGGGGCGTGGTCTTGAGACCGAAAGTCGCGCTTTAACCAAACAATATTTATTTTTGACTTAGACATATAATTCTCGTTTACACTTTTTCCAAAAGGCGAAAAAAGAACGGTAATCCCCCTCGACCTTAAACATCCAATCCCGCTCGTGCCTTGTGCCAGAAAAATGTGCGTTTAGAGGATGCTCTTTATAATGGATGTCCACAGGGTTATAATCTATTTTAAAACGTTCAAATTCAGTAATATAGATTTGAATTCCGTTGATATTTTTAGATAAATCAATAATGAATTGCAGTACTTTATCCGAAATGGGGTATTGTTCAAATTGACTCGGTTCTAGAAGTAACACGCGATTGGCATTTATTGCAGTTCCCCAGAGGGGATCCAGGTTATAACTGGTATAAATATAGGTAGGCAAAGTTGGATCAATTCGCAATGCCCCTTTTATTGGCAAGTTTGTTTTAAACTGAGGCAAAATGGTTTGCTTTAATGCTGATGGAATTGCCAAATGCTCGAAAGCCTCATAAGGAATATCGAGGAACGTTCCTTCCTGCGAGGTATGACAATATTTGTTGATGTTCTCCTGATTGGCGTAATACTTTTTATTACTATTCGTTCCAGCTACCCATTGCCAACTGAGCGCATTGCTCGCCCAATCGCCATCAAATAAATGATAATACATCCACTTTGCGGGTAAAAGCCAATGACTTTTGCTCATATTACAAGTCATAGCGGAAATGTACATGCGCGAATGATTGTGTAAATATCCTGTTTCGTATAAACCGTGGATTGCAGCGTCAATAGCTTCAATACCGGATTCGCCATTCACAATTGCTGCACTTATTTCATGGTTTTGAACATCTGCTTGTGGGTGACGGATGGGTTGATTGATGCCCTCTTTTTTTGCTATCCACACCTGCTGCCAATAATCTCTCCATGCTAATTCCTGAACTAATTTTTCAATTTGTTCTAAATCATAGCCCTGACTTTTTAGAAAAGTGAAGACCATTTTGGTTGAAATTACACCCCTTGAAATAAAAGGAGAAAGTCGCGTCACAGAACCGTCTAAATAATTTCGATTTTTCACATATTCCAAGGGCTTAATTTCTGATAAACAGGCCAATATCGTTGCATAATCAGTACTAAACATAGTTTACTCAAAAATTTTTGGTCTCGAAATGAATTATAGATAATTTGTGTAATTATTAATTTTTACTGGTCCAGCCTTGAGTTGATTCATCATGCTGTAAAGGCCAAAAAAGGTGCGGTTCGTATAAATGAAATGCTTGGAACCTCTGTTCCCATCCATTTTTCTCAGATCTTTATCGTTCCCAAATTTTTCTGCCAATCCTGCGATTGACCCGAAGAATGTTTCATCAGAAAAATCGAAGGTTTCAGCATTAAATGGCTGTGCAAAGAGCGAAAGCAATTCATGAAATAGTTGACTAAAAAAAGCGATATCTTTTTTAGAGTCTGATTCTTTGATGATTTCTAATTTTTTGAGTTTTTTTAGAAATTGCTTTGGATCATCTAAAACGGCATTCTTAGTTAACTCGAAATAAGGTTTGTAAAAGGCTTTGGGAAGTGTTTTAATACAGCCAAAGTCCAAGGCAATTAATTCAATTTTCTTAGAAATTAAAAAATTACCAGGATGCGGATCGGCATGTACTTTTCGCAGGAAATGAATTTGGTACATATAAAAATTCCAAAGTGTTTGGGCAATTTTATTGGCTGCCTTTGGATTGGTGTTTCTTGCAGTAAATTCAGATAGATGTTCTCCTTGCATCCAATCCATTGTGATAATCCGATCAGATGAGAATTCCGCGTAATATTTCGGAAAGGCTAAGTTTTTAATGTGAGCACAAGCTTGCGAAATTTCTTCGCTATGTTCCAATTCTAAAATATAATTCGTTTCCTCTATGAGTTTTTCCTCTACCTCGTCAAAGTAACGCCCGGCATCTTTGCCCTTGATATTAAACATTTTCATAGCGATTGGTTTCACCATTGCCAAATCACTGCTAATACTTTTGGAAACACCAGGATATTGAATTTTAACCGCTAATTTCTTACCCTTATGCTTGGCTTCGTGCACTTGTCCAATACTTGCCGCATTAATCGCCATTGGATTAAAAGATTCAAAGATTTGATCCGGCATTTTCCCAAAATAAGATTTAAAGGTTTTATTAACCAGTGGAGGAGATAATGGTGGAACTGAAAATTGGGAGAGTGAAAATTTCTCAACATAAGCTTGAGGCAGAATCGACTGATCCATGCTCATCATTTGCGCCATTTTAAGCGCGCTGCCTTTTAGTTTTTTTAAACCATTATAAATATCATTCGCATTGGACACATCAAGCTCAGCTTTGGCTTTATCCTTGTCCATCAAAATTTTTTTACCGTAATATTTTAAATAATTTACGCCAACTTTTGCACCAGTTTGTGCCATTTTCGCCACGCGTTGAATTTTACCAGTTGGAATTTTATCAATCGTTTCCATAATTAAAATCTGTTTTTAAACGCGTCTTGGTAGATGAATTTCCCCAAATCGATTATGCTTTCCAGCGCCGCGGTATCAATGATTGTAAAGCTTGTATGTAATGATTTCTCAATTAATACATCTGTTTTTTCAAAAGATTTTGATCTGTCTTTCATCCAAAAACTTAAAATAAGCGCAAACTGTCCCCAAGCTAATTTGTTGGTCCCCTTTTTCAAAAAGGATTCAATTTGTCCTATTCTAAAGGAAGGTGTTTTAATATCCAAGGAATCTATATAGTGTTCAAAATGCTTTTTGAAAGTTTTCAATTTTTTATTCGATTTTAACTGATTGCAGCTTTTGAGAACAAAATGCACAAAACTTCGATTCGCGGCTAAAATTTCAAAATAGGTGAAATAAAAGCTCATCAGTTTATGCTTCGCGTCAAATTCATGATACTTGGCATCTTCTTCTAGCAAATTTATCGTTTGCTTAAAAAACCAGACAAAGACTTCTTCCTCCAATGCTTCAAAAGAACTGAAATGTGCATAGAAATCCTTTTCCTTATAACCTGCCTTTTTTGCAAATTTTTGAATGCTTGCAGGGCGCTTATTCGCGCTAGAAACAGTTTTTACATAAAACTTTATCCAATTCTTTTTACTTAGTTTTTTCATGACAATTACATTTTCTTTTTATTCAGTCTTCTATATATAAAGAACAACTAAGATTGCTGAATGTTTTGAGACAAAAGATTATGATGATGGTTTTGTAGCGTGTAATTCTTTCAAGGATCAAGAAGCCTATTGTTCATGGCTTTGATTTACTGGTTTTTAGCTTCGGTGTGCCGGTGCGTTTATCTCGATAGGAGATTCCATTATTCCTCCAATCTTTAAGCAACGTGGTATATAGATTGCCAAGAAGATAATAATGCTGATTTTGATTGGATTGAGAAAGCATGGGAAAGATTGAAACAGCGACTAAAAGTCTTCACCCGAAAAACCACTCCGACGACTTTTGATTAGCGTATCCAAAAGATTAACGAAGTTCAACAAGTATGGTTAAACTATTTTCGCGGAACAAGTATCAAAGGAAAGCTTAGAGATGTGGACGGATGGTTGCGGAATCGACGACGCTACTGCATTTGGCATCATTGGAAGAAGCCTGAACGGAAGAGAAAGAATCTTATTCGTTTGGGAATTGACCAAGACCATGCATACGCTTACAGTCGCACCCGAATGGGGGAATGGACAGTCGCGCAAAGTCCTATTTTAGTGACAATAATCACTATTTCAAGGCTGAAGAAACGTGGATATATTGCAATGTTGGAACTTCACTTATTGTTTAACCCACCAAGGTACGAACCACCGTATACGAGACCCGCACGTAAGGTGGTGTGAGAGGCGCACGTCGTCAGTTTATCTGACGGAGCCGTCTACTCGATTATTATAGAAAAACGGAATCGAAATTTGATTCAAATATGAAATTTATTGATGAAACAAACTACTACTTGGGCGCTAAAAAAGAAACTGTTGTCCAAAATTGGGAAGATGTTTTAACGGCGATAAGAACTTGGCTATGATTTCGCTTAAAATGCCTCAATGTTTATAACTTTCGGAACAAATCACACTCAAGAAACTAAAGACTCAGAACGAGAGACTATCGGCTAAACACTAATAAACAGTCATTTCAACAACACTCGTGTCATCTGTAATTTTAACCTTAAAAATCTTATCATTCTCTGTGTGACCTAAAGTTTCAATTGGTCTTGTACCACCTAAGTAATCAACCATTGGAAGCAAATTATCACCATGTCCACAAACTAAAAAGGCCTTGCCTTTATTCGTTTTCATAAAATCCAGCATTTCACTAAATTCGAAAGCCGTATAATTTTGGATGTCCATTCCACGATCATTGCAAAGGGGTTCAACGGTTTTGATGTTTCGATCATATTCAGTACTATACACAGCTTCTAGTTTCACACCTTTCATTTCTTTAACCAATTTTTCAGCCCGTGCTTCGCCTATTGCGGTAAGTGGTGGATTGACGTTTGTTGGATCGGTTAAATCCTTCTCAGCATGACGCACCAAATAAATGACAACTTCGTCTTTCTTAACTTTTCCAGAGCAACTTAAAATAATCGTTCCAATAAAAAATATTCCTACGAGTAGAAATAGAAATGAACTAGGTCGATAGAAGATTGATTTTTTCATGTTAAACAAAACTAGTTTTTTTTCTTGAATTTTAGAGTAGAAGCAGCTCAAATAGTTAAATCGCCTATAGCGTTGGCTATGTGGCAAGATTTGTCCAACCGTCACTTTGCAATAGTAAATGCTACTTCATTTGAAAAATCCCAATAAAATTATAACAAATAAATAAAGGTACAAAGGTTAAATAACGTTTACCCAGCCGTTTTGGTTCTTGACAAAGTCGATAGAACCATTCCGTTCCGCATTTTTGAATCCATTTTGGCGCCTTCTTCACTTTATCCGTGTGGAAATCAAATGCTGCGCCAATTGGAATGATAAATTGCGTCTTTGTAAACTTTGAAATTTCGTATGAGAAGTAGATTTGCTTTGGCGCCCCGAGTCCTAACCAAAGCATTGTGGTTTCGGCGGCATTAATTTGTTTAGCTATAGCTTTATAATCTTCTTCCCTGAAATCCTTGAACGGCGGACTGTAATGACCGACAATATTCTTATTTCCCCATTCACTGCACTTTTCTGCCAAGGCCGCGTCTGTTCCTTCAGCTCCACCACATAAATAATGGTTAATTGGTAAATGTGCAGTCGCTTTAATTACTTGTTCGAATAAATCGGGACCGCTGCACCGTGTAGCTTTTTTGTCGCCTTTTAGCTTTAATATCCACCATCCGGTAAATTCCAGTAGTATTGATCGAGAATGGCTTTAAAATCGCTGTTACGGCGTGCATAAACTAAGACGTTGGCATCTGATGGACTTATGAGTCGGTTTCTTGGTGAATCAGTGCACAATGCAATCATTTCCTGAATTGCAGCATCCATGTCTTTTTCATATAAATCAGTCCCAATTATTTTCATGCTTTCTTGTTCGCAATTACCTGCGAATAAATCTGTGTAAATTGTTTCACGTTTGGTTCCACGCTGAATTTTTCTTCATAATCGCGATAACCATTTTCTACAATTTCATCTATAGCGTTCTTATTCTTCAACACAAAGTTAAGATTCTCAATTAGGTCTTGCGTCGACTCAGGCTCAAATAATAATCCATTTTCTTGTGGACGGATTAAACTTTTCATGGCGCCCAAATTACTTGCAACCACTGGCGTTTTTAAAGCAAATGCCTCCAATATAGTCATAGGCATGCCTTCGTGCCATAATGATGGCAGAAATAGTGCTTCTGCATTTTTTTTAGTGATAATGTTTTTTGATAGGCTTGTTTTCCAAGTGTTTTCAAATTTTTGATGCCTTGAAATTCATCATATAATTCTCCTTCGCCCACTAGCAATATAGGAATATCAATGGTAGCTGCAATTTCTTTTAATAGCTGCGCACCTTTGCTTTCTGTCAATCGACCAACAAAAATAAAATAGGGTTCCGCTTCCGTTTTTCCGTTCTGATTTGGAATAGGCGCCATGTTTGGCTTTATTTATTTCCGAGTGTATATTCGCTCAGAAAAACGAAACTTCTGGGAAACTTTTAAGTTTGCCATCAAGAATTTATTGAGAGTAAATACGCTAGCATAAATGATGGAGAGAATATGGCGCGGTCTCCAGGTTGCTAAGGCTCCATAAACGAACCGTTCTGACTCATAAGTTTGATATAAGAAATTGTTCAAGAAGCAACAATAAAGTCCCCTAATTCTTTCATCATGATAATTTTATATGCCTCCTCGATTTCTCGAATATTTTTTTTAGTCGAACAAAATTCCGAACAAGTCGCGCATGAACTTGTTTCAGAGATAATGAAAAATTATTTAATTATCGGAGCTTCATCCGGAATTGGTGAAGCTTTAACTGCAGAACTTGCAAAGTTTGATAATCGCATTTATGGAACTTATAATAGCACTGAAACTGAAAGTCATGACAATATACACTATCACCATTTAGATATAACAGGCGACTTGAATTTAGACTTTTTGCCTGAAAAATTGGATGGACTTGTTTATTGTCCTGGCGCCATTAACCTCAGACCTTTTAAGCGACTCAAACCTCAAGATTTTTTGGATGATATGAATCTTCAGGTAATAGGAGCCATAAAAATCATTCAAGCCGCTTTACCAGCGCTTAAAAAGTCAGAAAATGCATCTATCGTACTCTTTTCAACAGTTGCTGTTCAGTCAGGGTTCAATTTCCACAGTCAGGTTTCAGTATCGAAAGGAGCAATCGAAGGCCTCACAAAAGCATTAGCTGCTGAGTTTTCTCCAACTATTAGGGTAAATGCTATTGCACCTTCTTTGACGGACACCCCTCTTTCTGCGAATTTATTAAACACTGATCAAAAAAGAGAGGCAAACGCAAATCGACATCCGCTGAAAAGAATAGGAAATGCAGAAGACATTGCCTCAACAGCAGCATTCTTGCTATCGGCTAAAGCGTCCTGGATATCAGGTCAAATAATTCATGTAGATGGCGGTATGTCTACTTTAAAAGTCTAAAATGGTTCATAATTTAAGTGAAGAAGTTATTGATAGAGTAATAGAAATGGCTTGGGAAGATCGAACACCCTTTGAAGCCATTCTTTTTCAATTTAATATGAACGAAAAAGAGGTGATTCAGCTCATGAGAAAAACCTTAAAACCATCAAGTTTTAGACTTTGGAGAAAAAGAGTTAATAGCGGAGTCAGTAAAAAACACCTCAAAAAAAGAAACCCTGAAATACAAAGGTTCAAATCATCCATGCAACGACAGGTATCAAATAATAAGATCTCAAAAAGATAATGGCCATGAATTTCAATCGAAGTTCAATTGGCATGTTAAGGATTTAGGTATGCATCATAGATATATAAAGCCCGGAAAACCTGAACATAAGGAAAAAGTAGAAAGATCTCACTAGTTTAGAAGATGATAAAATTAGAATCATCGGCGTGCGAATCACGGGTCTTTGGGGTTCTACATTTTCAAAAGCATGGACAGGATAACAGCCTCCATTTTTACCCGTGTTTTTAAAAGGATTTTTTTACTTCTTCGTTAATCTTATTTTCCTTGCTCCAAAACGGGAGGTCACTTTTGAATTGGCTGATATCACAGAGGAAGCTTTGGCGCAATCTAAGAATGATCGCATTACATTTAACAATTATCTCGATTCGTTTTACAATATAAACGGAATAGAGGAGCCTTCCTTTATCAAGCATTTCTTCTTATTTCCAAAATCCAAAAGAAAATTACCGGTAAATGTGTTAAAGAAGACTGAAAAGTGGATGGCTAAAGCCGTACAAGAAAAGAATCAGTTAGTATCAGACTAAGTCTTGAAAGGAAGCAATTAAACTTAATTTTTAATGCTGAATCCACTTTGCGAAAAATTGCTCGCAAAATATGGATAATCGCCAAGCGGCTTGCTGCAACTAAACCGCCACCTGTATTATAACCGAGACCAATTCCAATGAGTATTTTCGCTTTGGAATTTGATACAAACTCAACAATTAAACGCGCGAGATGTAGGCTAGTGTTTTCCATCATTAATTCAATGGGCAAGTCGCAATGTTCCAAGGCATAATAATCCATGTCTCGAAAACCTTCAAGACATACGGCTTCACTTCTTTTATCGAAAATAACGCAAAATTGATCTTAAATCCTTACTAAATACCATACATCTGCATAATCTGCACTATCTTTGTATGAATCATTAGTGCATGAACTATGTTGAAATCATCTTTTATTAAACTCTTTTTCTTTTTTGCCGTCATTTTTGGGGCTGCATTTCCGAGTTTTTCTCAATTAGTTTTTGATGAAGCGTTTGACGAAGCCGAGGATGCAACTACCGGAACGGATGATCTAGGTGGCGTTACCTGGGTGACAGACTGCCCAGAGTGTATTGATGAAGGTGACTTTTTTAAAGTACAGGGCGATCAATTAGTGGGGCAGGATACGAATGGACCCGCAACGGTCGAATCTGAGGTGATTGATATCAGCGACTGTGATTTTATCGAGATTGAATTTGATTTGTTTGAGGAAGGAACAATGGAAGCATGCGGCACAGGATGCAATTCGGTGGATTATGTTCGTTTGGAGTATAATATTGATGGTGCAGGATGGGTTGATCCGGCGGATGCAACTTTTTGCGCCGGAGCATGCGCGGATGTTCTAGTCATTCAATCTGATGATATTGACGGAGGATTTATGCATTATTCTACCGGTTGCATTGACGGAGGTTCTGAATTGCAGCTGAGAATTACTGTTCAAGCTTGGGCGGCGAGCGAACGCTGGACCATTGATGATTTGCAAGTTTCATGTAGCGACGGACCTGAATTAGATGCGGGTGATGATGTGGTCGTTTGTGAAGGAACTATTATTGTCTTAGAAGCCGATAATCCTGGCGGGGCTGATTTATCTTGGAGTGATGGCGTAATTGATGGTTTTGGGTTTGAACAGGATCCTGGGACGGTTATCTATACGGTTACAGCAACTTCTGGAGAATGTACGGCTACAGATGAGATTTCAGTTACTGTGGTTGCAGCTGAAGCTGCTTTTGTTGATCCTGCGGGGCCTTATTTAATTACGGATCCAACTGAGGTTTTAACCGGAACCCCTGATGGTGGAACTTGGTCTGCAGATTGCATAGGTTGTATTGATCCAGTTTCGGGTGAATTTGATCCAGGTGCGGCAGGTGTTGGTACATGGATAATTTGTTATGAAGTTCTTGTAGATCCTTGTATTGATGAGAATTGTATCACAATTTTAGTAACAAGCGGTGAGTGTTTATTGGATGGAATAATAACTTCTAATCCACCTACTTGTTTTGGGTTTTCAGATGGCTCGGTTACAATTAATGTGACTGATGCAACTGGTGATATTACTTTCGTCATCACAAATGAAGATGGAACTGTTATTAACGAGGATAATAGCAATACCGCAAATTCGTTATCGGAAGGTTGGTATTATTTTAACGTTTCGGATGAATTTCCTTGTGAGATTATTGATTCGGTATTTATTAACGACCCTGATCAGATGACATTTGACTTAGTTATTTCTCATCCGCAATGTTATGGAGATGAGTTAGGTTTTACATTTGTTGAAAATGTTGAAAATGCTACGGGCGACCCAACAGTTGTAAGTTATTTTTGGACTCCAAATCCAAGTGGGGACAATGGAATTTCGGAAGACTCTTTATTAAATGTTGGTGCAGGTGAATACAACATCACCATTAATGATGAAAATGGCTGCTCTGTTTCTGAAATCTTTGAGTTGATCTATCCAGATTCTTTATTTTTTAGTGAGTTTGGATCATTTCCTGCATATTGTCGTTTGTTCGGTTATCAGAGTGGGAATGGGGTTGTCTTTGCTTCAGGTGCCGGAGGTGTTGGGGATTTTCATTATTTGTGGGAGAATTTAGACAATGGAGAAACAACGGATAATACAACATGGGGCGGGCTTAATCCTGGTAACTATCGAATTACCATGACAGATGATAATGGTTGCCAATTGAGTCAAGATATTCGATTAGATTCTTTAGACCCTATTGCGAATTTTGAGTTAATCTCTGAAGGTTTTTCGGCAGATTGGGAAGGAAACTCTCCGTTGGATGTCAATTTTGTAAATACGTCTGAGAATTTTGCCAACCCCAATAATCCCTCGGCCGATACCAACTTTATTTGGAATTTCGGAATTGGCGGAAATGTATTGAGTGATGATCTTTCTGAAACTTTTGATCTAACTTACAATCCCGGTCAATACGAGGTTTGTTTAACCGTATTTAATAAAAATGGTTGCCGTGATTCATTGTGCAGGTTAATTGAAGTCTTTGAGCCGTTCGCTTTTGAATCTGTCAACATCTTTACACCAAATAATGACGGAATAAATGATGGGTTCACTTTCCAAAATTACGCACATTCAGTCGAATCTTTTGAATGTATAATTCTCAATCGTTGGGGGAGTGTTGTGGCAGAATTCAACAGCATTACTGATGTTTGGAATGGGGATTTGCAAAACGGAACCGCAGCGAACGCAGGCGTCTATTTCTATAAATATTCAGGTGAAACGTTTTTGAGCGAATCATTCAAAGGGCAAGGAACTATTCAATTGCTGCGGTAAATTCTTATGATTAACGTATATACGAAATGAATCAAAAGTACCTCTAATCATCTTCCAATATCAAGGAATCGTTCACCAATAACTAATGCTATATATCTGTTGTCTGGGCGGATCGGATTCGACAAGCAATTATTGATGAGGAGAATTTTTAGCCATCTATATGCCTAGTACTTTTTCAGAATATTCTTTTTGCCAATCCATAAATATGGTAATAATCATACTTCGTTGACTCATTAAATCACTCAGTAAGCTTCTGTCTGTTTTTGCAAGCGTTCGCAAGATTTTTCTTTGTTTACTATTTCTAATTGCCGTCGTATATAAAAGAGCGTACAATCCGGTTGTATAAATTAATACGGGGTAAAACACAGCCCACCAACCTAGAAACATTTTGCCAATAAAAATGGTTACTCCGATATACCAAAGTAAAAAAGAGAACAACCCAATTGCTAATGACATTGATCCTGCAAAGGTCACCTCAATTTTAATTTTACCCGTTAATACTCCCACCAATTTGTAAGGCAATATATTGTGAATCAATCCGAAAATAAAAAATGGTAAGCCTAGTATGAAAGTGCCCACTCTCCTAAATCTATATCGTTTACCAAATTCTCCAATATCTTTGTCTGAAACTCCCTTTTTTTCGAGGTTGGCGATATATTCGTCTACCTTTTGCTCGGTTGTTTCAAATAATTCAGCGTCATTTTCTTTAAAGTACTTAATCGCAGAAATAAAGTCTTTCTGGATCTTGAACTCTCCTTCTTGGTCGCCGTAATCGACACCCAATTGTTTTTTTACTTCCCGGTAAAATATGGTTTCGAGCTTGTCCAATAATTCTTCTTCTTCCTCAGAATCTAAATGTAGAATTGTGGTTTGCATTTTTTCTTGAATCAATTCCGTTATTTCCCGTGTTTGAGCAATTTGGTAATCTTTGTCGGTGCGTTGATCTTGTTCTAGTAATTCGTTTACATAGATAGGCTTTCCAATTTTCACGAATAAATCGCTTCGGAAGGAATGCGGGTCGCTATAGTTCAAACCTATTGGAATTATTGGCACACCGAGTTCAAATGCGTGTTGTTCTTCTGCTCCGATTGCTATTCTTACTGTCCCTGTTTTAAGTGGTTTTAGTTTTTTTTCGGTTAAGCTTAGCCCTTCTGGGAAAATTAGCAACGCTCCTTTCTTTGATAAATGTTCGTAACACTTTACAAACATATCTTTGTTTTTATGCGCATCTTCAGGCCGAGTACTCGGCCTGTACACAGGAATAGTGTGCAAGGCTTTATTGAAAAACCAGCCTTTTAATCCAGTTCCTACGTATTCTCCAGCGGCAATAAAATAGACCGGCGGTCGAATAGAGGAAGCAACAACGATTGGGTCCATAAAAGCGCTTGGGTGGTTTGCTACAAATAAATAAGGACCACTTTTTGGTATCCGTTCTTGCCCAACTATCTTCACTTTTCGAAAATAACCCCAAATGGTTAACCGCGAAAGTATTTTAAGAATGGCGTAGATCATGTCGTGAATATAATAAGAAGTTTAAATTGAACGTTCGAATTAATTTTTCAAACGGGCAATATCGAAGCACCCCAATTAGTCAGTCTCCCATTCTTTAGATCGGTAAATTTGGTCATTCAACTGGTTATTAAATGATTTTATTTTGAAGCGCGCAAAGCTCATGTTTGAATCCGTATCTGTTATTTTTAACCAATTTGGAATTGGCATAAATCTTCAGGGAAATCTCTAGTTTATCAAAAGCCTCATTTATTCCTTATGAATTTATAATTTCACTTAATCTTGGCTTGTATGTATTCATTAAATTTTCCTTCTTTCTAATCATAACTGTTCTTTTTTTTTAATTCAAGACTAGCTAAGCATCTTAGTCCTTTGATTAAAAAAGAACGGTTTTATGTAAGCGGATTAATTACCAAAAAGAATAGAAAGAATGTGATCTTAACAATTACAACGTAAAAACACTAGATCATATCAATCCAAAATCAGCAGAATACTTATCTTGTTGAATCAACTTTTTGCTAAAAACATGTGCGCTAAAATTATTAAATCAAATCCTAAGAATACTTCAAAATGGTCGGGTGGTGATACAACAGAACTGTTGATGTATCCATCTGAGAGTTCCTATAAGAATCGAGATTTCGAATATCGCTTGAGTACAGCCAAAGTGGAGGTGGAGTCGTCTGTTTTACTACTTTGCCCGGTATTTCCAGAGTCCTAATGGTGTTGGATGGTCAAATGAACTTGGCACACAAAAACCAACATAACTCAGACCTGTCTAGGTTTGATGTAGATCGTTTTGATGGCGCTTGGGAAACAACTTCAATGGGAAAATGCGTTGATTTTAATTTGATGTTACGCGAAGGATTTCGGGGTGATGTTCAAGGGTTTTAATTGCCACTGAATCAGCATGTTAAACTCGATTTTGATGAACGTCCTGCCTTATTTTTTTATATTTACAATGGGAATGTAAAGATTACCTTGGATGAAACTGTCTATAATTTGAATCAGGGAGATTTGTTATGTTTGGAAGAAAGTGAGTGTTTTAAAATTGATTTGTTTGGAATAACACAATCCAGTGTGGTCGCCGTGAGTGTAATTTGATCAGTTATGAAAAAACTTCTTCCATTAATCGGACTGATAAAGAATGGGGGCGTTGGCTAAAGAAAGGCTCAAAGGTTTATTAATGCTGAAAGATATAGTTGAAACAACAAGCGCAGCCTAAGCTTTCATTCCGAGTGGTTTTGGCGGAGCCAAAATTGTATCGAGAACAAAGGCGAATTTATTCACTGGCAGCCAAATTCCATTTAATTTCTCGTATAGGGCGAATAAAGTCACAGATCAATGGCCATTTGGATGGATATTTCTCTAACAAGCGTTTAATTTTTGAATTATGCTTTTTAATGGCATCTGTAATTGCTGGAGCGCTAATCTGCAATTCAGCCGCCAAGTTTCTGCCATTAATACGTTCACTTCTTAGTTCAATTTGTCGCGCAGCTTGCTCATAACGGTCGAGTATGGCAACAGTTTTGTTTAGTGCCGCTAATTGGGATGTTTGATGCACGGCTTGAAAAGTTTGTTTTTTATGCTGAATAAGGTTAGGAGTGAGGTAGATGATCGATTTTTTCAATGCGAGGTCATAGGCTGTATTAACAGCTGTTTCTACAATCATTTTAATGGACTCTATTCCAAATCCGGAATTTTTTATTCGGTCTAAAAAGCCGTTTTTTAAGACTATTTTACAATTCAACGTGATTTCTTGGTTGCGAATGAGTTGTGTTAAGTATTTCTCCAATAAATCTCGATTAGTAGCTTGTTCTCGTGCCAGTATCTCATGTGATTCGTCTAATTCATCAATGTTTTGCTGATAAGCATGTTGTATTCTATTGATACTCGTACTTTGCTTTGCATGGAATTCATATAACCATTGAATTTGACTACGGACTGTTTTGCCAATCGTTGTTTTTAACTCAGATGATAATACATTCCTTCCGGATGGAATATAGAAATTACTCAAGGTCTTTGCGAATGATAGGGCAAAAACGTCAAAACTGTCATCATTTAAACAGGGGATTCGGAAAATCAGAACGTTCTGCTCAATTTCATCTTGAATTGATAGTTGTTTGATTTCAAGCTTTCGATTTTCTTTTACTGGATTTATGGGTAGGTCATCCAAATCTGCCCACATGACTTCCTTCTTCGTTTTTCTGAATTTAATAACAATTGGATTGTTTTCTAGTTCGCCAATATCCTTCGGAATTAATATTCCGTCATTCTTACCCTTTGAATAATACACTTTCAATCCATTGTCATTACAAAAGACATAAAAAGCTAGTGCAGCAGGAAACTGATCGTGCAAAGATTGCATACAAAGTAGGGCGGGGTGATATGAAGATAAAATATTCATGTCTACTTAATCTAAACTTAATTAAGTTTAAGCGATTCACTTAAATTAAGGTTAACTCCAATAAATAAACGCTAATTTACTTAATTTATTTCGTTCATCCGTGAATACTATCGTTGTTTGTGTCATCAAAAGCTATAAAAATGGTAGAAATAGAATTTAAATTAGAATTAAGTGATTACAAGCAGTTGTTAAGCGACTGGCTTAAAAGTAAAGGAAAGTTTATTGGAAATAAGATCAGGCAAATTAGTCTAATATGCTAAAAAACAATTTCACTTTTTGCGTAAATTCAATTACAACAAAGAGAACATAACAGCACATTTAATGAAGAAAGCCGCTCAATTTTTCGGAATCGAATTAGAAGAGAAACAAAGAAAATTTAAAGGCCGGAACAAACCTTTCAACTATAAATATCGTCTTAAAAGAAAGAAGTCTGGGCATAATAGTGGACAGAAATTCGTGAAAGAAGTATCGAATTGGCGTAAAAAAAGCAAAACAAAACGAATGAACGTGTACCACGCGCCAGAATAGTTAAGTTTCTGATTAATAGGGTTTCTAAGAGATTCGATCGGCTGTGGCACAGCTTTTGAAATAAAATAATTGTCAAATGTTTCAATTTTTATAAAACCTTTTTTAAAAGGCTACCGTAAGATTTGCCATTGCAAGTTGAATTAAATACGATTACTATGAATTTAGGAAGTATGAAAAAATTAATGATTAAGTCAGCTAAGGAGAAATTAGCGCGTCACAAAAATTTGGGACAACACTCATCATTGACGGTTATACAAGTGGCTGAATTATTAGATATTGTTTCTGGTAATAATGAGCCGTCTACTGTGAACTCGAACGTCTTTTTTAACAATACGTTTAGCTTAAACTAAACGATAAATATGTGGACGGGGATCATAGCTAATGAGTGATAATTCCTGATCCAACCAATTCTTCAGCTTGATACCAGGCGGCAAATTGTCCTGGACTTATTCCTGACACCTTTTCTGAAAATAGAATATACAATCCTTCTTCTTCTCGAATTAATTTGGCCGTAACTAAAGGTTGTCGATAACGAATTCGTACACCATAATTGGCAGTTTCTCCAATTTCTAGTTTGAAATCACTTCGTATCCAATGAATTTCCTTCGCTTTTATGAATAAGGCTTTCCGATTTAGTCCAGGATGGGCATCACCCTGACCGGTATAAATGGTATTGGTCTCCACATCTGTGTCGACTACAAACAGGGGTAAAGGTGTTCCACCAACTCCCAGTCCTTTTCGTTGTCCAATTGTAAAATAATGCGCGCCTTGGTGCGCTCCAACAACATGTCCCATATTTGGACGATATGAAAACGGTTCCGCCAACGCTATGTGGTCTCCTGTCTCCAATAATTCTGCATAATAATCGTAAGCAGGCAAATCTTCAGGTAATTCTACAATATTCCCTTCTTTTGGAAGAAGTTTTTGCTGTAAAAAGGTCGGTAGCTTCACTTTTCCTATAAAACAAAGGCCTTGCGAATCTTTTTTTTCTGCTGTAATTAGATCTTGTGCTGCTGCAATTTCTCGCACTGCTGGTTTTTCTAAATCACCAATTGGAAAAAGTGCTTTTGAAAGCTGAGCTTGGGTTAATTGACACAAAAAATAGCTTTGATCCTTATTTCCGTCAATTCCAGAGAGCAAGCGATATTCTTCACTTTCAGCCTGTGCTTTTCTGCAATAATGACCTGTGGCGACAAAATCGGCACCTAATTTTTCCGCGGCTTTTAAAAATACATCAAATTTAATCTCACGATTGCATAAGATATCTGGATTTGGCGTGCGCCCAGCCTCGTATTCTGAAAACATATAGTCTACAATACGTTCTTTGTACTCCATGCTTAAATCAAGCGTTTGAAAAGAAATTCCCAATTTTTCAGCCACCAAAAGTGCGTCTTGACTGTCATCAATCCAAGGGCAATCGTCAGAGATTGTTACATATTCATCATGCCAGTTTTTCATAAAAATAGCAATGACATTATAGCCTTGCTCTTTTAATAAATAAGCGGCTACGCTTGAATCTACACCTCCCGATAAACCTACAACTACTGTTTGCATGACATTTTTTCCTGGTGCAAAGATAGAGAATTATAGTCAATAGTTATTATTATTTAGTCGCCAGTATGCGCACGAAAATATTAACAATAGTTTATTTGGTTAAGGCAGTAAATTGATTGAAAAAAACAAAATATAGGGTGAATAACATCTCGTTTTCAAGGTAAATCTTTCAAATTTCCACAAATCTAAGGACGAATGATTTGAGACTAACGACTATCTATTCATGATCTAAGTAATCAACAAACTTCTCCACATTAATGGTGATGTCATCCTCTCCAACCTGATCAAATGGGTTTTCTAAGTGCTCCTGAATATTGTCTAAGCTCACTAAAATCATAGTTAATAAAACAGGAATCAAATATTCTAATCCATAAGTTTGCCAAAATCCTACTGCGTTTTCACCTCCAAATGTGAATTCGCTATCCATGTGTGCGAAAAATGGTCCGTAAAGAATCGGTAGAATTTTTATGAATAAATTACTGAAAGCTCTTAGCGTGCGAGGTGTGCGGTATTGGTAAATGTGTTTGATTGTTTCAAACGAAATCATCATTTTTTGTAAATACTGATTCGTTCTGGAACACTCTCCCGACGAAAGGCCTTCTCCTCTTAATTCATGTTTTATATAAAGCGATACCTCTGAAAAATTATCGTAAATCTTTTCTTCGTTCTCTTCTAAGTCTTCGATTGGACCGGTGAACATGGTTCTAAAATTTGAAAAGAATCGTTCGATAATTCCAACCATTTTATCTACGTTTTCCTTTTTAGGCTTGTCTAGCCAATCTCTTGAAACAAAAAAGATAGCTCTTAAATAGCCTTTAATAGCTGCGTATTCCTTAAGTGCTGCTTCTCGTCTTTTATATGCTCCTCCAATTGAAAAAACGATTGGAAATACGACGGACATGGCGATAAGAGAGAAGGGGAAGTCTGCATATATCTCGTAGTGAATGCAAAGCGCAGTAGATATTACAGCCAAAATGGAGATAATTAAGGTATGCAGGTTTACAATCAAAAAAAAGCGTCTTAGTCTATGAACCATATCTGTTTTAATTAGCGGAACAATAATAGGGATTCTAGTTTGTATTATGTGAATTAAAAAATGTTTATTTCAACAAAAAACTACTGATTTTAGAAACAGATCCCTGGATTAAATTTTCAATTAAGAAAATAATTGGAGGTGTTAATTAGTTGATATTCTGAATTTTACAAAAAAATCTAATCTTAATTTAAGTTAAAAATAAAAATTCCCTCTTAAAAAAGCATAACTTTTTGGTCACTTCTGCGTTAACTAACAAAAAGAATGTATATCCTATGCTTTTGGATTGCATTTATTTATACGGTTTTTAGAAGGGTTCTTATACTTATGTGGAAGAACCCTTTTTTTATGCAATAAACTGAAGCAAATTCATATTCGTTCCCTGCAATTTAAAAACTAAAAATTATATTTACAGCATGAGTAAACGCGCCTTAAAAAAATATTTAACTGATTTAAGTAAGGATGAGCTTGAAGAGCAAATTACTGAACTCTATGATCGGCTAAAAGAAGTGAAAGAGTTTTACAATTTTGTTTTCAACCCAAAAGAAGACAAAATGTTAGATGAGGCCATGTTCAAAGTGTCAAAAGAATATTTCCCTCCAGGCAAGCGCCGTGCAAAGAAAAGACGTTCGGTAGCTCAAAATTTTATTAAGAATTTCATAAAGTTAGGGGTAGAGCCCTTAAAAATAGCTGATTTGATGCTTTACAATATTGAAATTGCTCAAACTTATAGCGCAAGTCACACCATTAACGCAGAGGCATTTTATAAAAGTATGCTAAGATCGTTTAAGGATGCGGTTGTGTATATTGATCAAAGTGGTTTAGAAGTGCTTATGAACGAGCGCATTGAAAAAATTACGGATGAAGTGGTTAAGCAGGATTGGTTGAATAAATATGCCTTTGAAATGGTTTTAGATAAGCGATTCTGATAATAACTGGTTAAAATGTTACCTATGAAAAAGATTGTGATGATTGTCTTTATTCATTTATTACTGTTTTCTTGCACGAAAAAAACAAAATTCAATTGCGTTGTATTTACGAATACAGGGCTTGGAGCAGGAGTTCTAATTACCACTGAGCATATTTATAGAGGCACCTACGAACAAATGTTGGCTCATGAAGCAAAAGGGAAGACTGACACCAAAACAACCACCTGTCATTAGTGAGCTAATCCCAGTAGGCTATTGATTGGATAGCAAGCCAAACTCGAATAAAATTTCAAACACCATTTGAATATAAAAAAAAGTCACCACCCAAAAACAGGTGGTGACTTTAAATTTTTCTAGTGGTAATTTCCAACTAATCAGCAATCGTCATTTCATCAATCAAATGCGAAGCACCTGCATACTTGTCAATAACAAATAATATATAACGAATATCCACGCATATTGTACGTTGGAAATCTTTCTCAAAAGAAATATCGCCACTCATTGCTTCCCAATTCCCATCAAATGCGCAACCAATCAACTCACCTTTTGAGTTCATTACAGGACTTCCAGAGTTACCGCCAGTTATATCATTATTAGTAATAAAGTTCACCCATAATTCACCATCTTTAGCATATCTGCCATAATCCTTTTTCTCATACAATGTTTTCAATTGTTTAGGAACAATAAAGTCTTCGTTGTTCGGATCTTCTTTCGCCATTAAACCAGTCATAGTGGTGTAATACTTAAATTTTTTACCGTCGTTTGATGTGTAAGGTAGAACATTACCGTATGACAATCTCAAACTGAAGTTAGCATCTGGGTAATATTTATGTTTAGGATTCATTTTTCGCAAAGCTTCCATGAATAAACGGTTTGCCTTATTCAATTTTACTTTAGCATCATTTGCTATTGGTCCTCTCACATTGTCCATGTAATCTGTCATTAAAGAGGTAGTGACAATAAAAAGATCATCATTTGCCAATGCGTCATATGTAGGGTTTTCTAAAAATTTTTCGTAACTCTCTTTTCGAGAAAACATTCCACCATTAATTTCTGCAACTAGCATGCCCATTGCATTGTCGTATGTGGCGTAAATTTGATTGACCTTTATTGAACGTTGGTCTCTTGGCACATTGTCCATGTACATATCTAAAAGGCTCGCCAAAAGTTTTACTTCCGTATCTCTATTAATTGATTCGTAAAATTCATCTTTCGAAGCTTTTAGTTTTTCAATTCCTTTTTGAACAGCTGGATCATCCGCATCAGCTGTTTTTAGCATACCGAATAAACTCATGTGTGAAATCATAAACTTGTTGATGGCAACACTATAAATAGCCTCGTAAAAATAAACCTGGATGGCATTAATTTTTTCTAATTCAATATAAGCGTCTTCTATATCTTTCAATACGTTACCGTAGCGTTGTTGGCGTTTGCTTTTTGCATTTACCCAATAAGTAAAGGCTTTTTCAATTCCCTTTTTTCTATCACCAACTTTGTTTTTATTCAATTGCTCTGTTTGACCAATAAAATATTTCCAGTAATTACTCACTTGGGCGTAGGTTGAAGCGTATTGGAGACGAACGGCGTCACTTGCATCCATATCTTCTTTCATGATTCGTAATTTTTCTCCTCTAATTTTAACACGTGCGGGTTGTTCCTTTTCCGTTGCTAATTCAATACCGTAAGAAGTTAAAAAGCGGTCTGTAGACCCAGGAAAACCCATGATCATAGAGAAATCATCTTTTTCAACTCCGTTTAAAGAAATCGGTAAGTGATGCTTAGGCAAATATGGCTTGTTGTCCATTGCAAATTTTGCAGGTTGATTGTTTGCATTTGCATAGATTCTGAACATTGAAAAATCTCCCGTGTGTCTTTCCCACATCCAGTTGTCTGTATTTCCTCCGTATTTTCCAATTGCAGATGGCGGAGCGCCAACTAATCTAATGTCTTTAAAAATCTCATAAACGAAAAGGTAAAATTCGCTTCCGCCATAAAATGATTTTACTTCTGCAGAATAATGAGTGCCGTCAACTTCTTCTTCAGTCAGTTTATCAGAAAGTTCTCTGATCGCAGCTTGCCTTTGAGCTGGCGTCATATCGTCGTTCAAGGCTTTGTTGATGGTTTTAGAAACATCATCAATTCGCATAACAATTGAAATTGTTAAACCCGGAATTGGTTTTTCTTCTCCATAATTCTGAGCCCAAAATCCATCAGTTAAAATATCATTGTCTGGGGTTGCGTTTTCACGAATGGCATCATAACCACAATGATGGTTAGTAAGCACTAAACCCTTTGAAGAGATAATCTCTCCTGTACAAAACCCTCCTAATGAAACTATGCCGTCTTTAACACTCGGTTTTTTAGGATTGTAAATTTCTTTGATAGACAATTCTAAGCCGGCTGCTTTCATGTCTTTCTTGTTGTTTTTTAATTGGAATGGTAAGTACATTCCTTCATCTGCTTTTCCAAAAAATGAGATTGAAAATAACGCAATGAACAGTAGATATTTCATAGTGTAAAATTTGTAAGGACACAAAAATATAACTAAGATTCTAATTAAGGGCATTAAATATTATGTTTTACACGAGTGGTAAAACAGGGGAAGTGGCAGGAGGGAAAAGCTTATGGAGAAGTGTTATTAGTTATAGTTTAACAAATTGACTTGTTTCAATTCCGTCAATCGTCTCAATTTGAACAAAATACATTCCAGTCTTAAGCTCTGAAACATCTATACGGTTTCTTTGTGCTGTGATTAGAACATGGCCACTGGTGTTGTAAATAGTTGCAGAAATTATTTCTTCTTCTGTGTAAATGTTTAAAATATCTGCGGTAGGATTTGGATAAACCGTTGTTGTAATATTTGGTTTTATTGTGCAAATAGTCCCAGCGATTTCAGCACCTAATACTTTTACATCATCTATTAATAATACATAACCGTTTACTGTGTTGTTTCTAAATGCTATATAAACATCTTGATTCTCATATCCTGCTGCGTCTAACTCAATTCCTCTGTCAGAGAAGTATGAAGTTTCAGCAACAATCGTCATTAAAGTGTCTGTAAAGCTACCAGGCAAACTATCCGTTGTAGAAATCAATACTTGATATCCGTCAGGGTAAGAAGCGTCTCCCGAGCGTGCTGACCATAAAAGTCTTGAGAAATTTCCTAAACTTATTTTTGATGTGACTAAGAAGTCGTTTGCTGCGGTTGAGTCGTTTTCGTAGTATGAAGTACTTGCTGCGGCTGTATCCGATCCAAATATGGCGCCAATCCACGCAGATGTGAACTCGGCAACATCCGTATTGGGTATTAATCCATCTTCATCAAAAGTGGCCCACGTGGTTGGAATTCCACTTGTGAAGTCTTCTTCTAAAATTACTGTTTGTGCTTGTGTAGTTAATGATACCCCAAGCAATGCAATTGTTAAGTATTTAATCATTTTTTCTTATAATATGGTCAAAAGTAGTCATTTGATTAATTTGAGTTAATCATTTAACAGTTTTTAGTAGAATTTATTTTAGATTTTCCAATTAGAATTACTCAAAAGAGAGGATAAATAAATCTTCATCCTCTTTTTTAAAGTAGTGATTTTCGCGTGCATATTTCTCTAATGATCGCAAATCTTCCAATTGATTAATGGATATTTTCAAGTCTTCAATACCTTGTTTTTTACGATCTATCTCCTCTTCAAGTAATGATACTCGTTCATTTCTTTTAATAAGTGTTACAATATCTGTCTCATGTAATATAAGTATATACAACAGCACAAATGCAGACGAAAGAATGTATTTATTTCGGATGATATTTAGAAACTTCTTCACCACACAAAGGTAGAATGCAATTCCTTTCAGTTAATTGTAAGTAAGATTACTTATTCACATGTAGAATTTGAAAAACATTTTTAATTAATTTTATCATATATTCATGAATTAAGCGCATATGTTAGGATTAAAATTAGCTACTGACCCGCGTTGGGTTACCATAGTTGAAGAAAATATTGATGAGATTTTAACAGACCATGCCTGGTGCGAGCAAAAAGCGGCAACTAATGGTATTAGTATTATTACTCAAAATCCGGAACGAACTGAAATTGTAGATGCGCTGCTTGAAGTTGTGCGTGAAGAATTAGAGCATTTTGAATTAGTGCATGAGCACATTAAAAAACGGGGTAACGTTTTAGGTCCCGAACGAAAAGATCCCTACGTAGGCGAATTATTCAAATTTATGCGCCGAGGTATGGATAGAAACACCTCTTTTATTGATCGATTATTGTTCTCCGCTATGATAGAAGCTAGAAGCTGTGAACGTTTCCGAGTGCTGTCAGAGAATATACCTGATCCAGAATTAGCCCAATTCTATCATAAACTAATGGTGAGTGAAGCTGGTCATTATACATTGTTCTTGAAATTTGCACGTCAATACGCTGAAAAAGTAGATGTGGATGCACGCTGGAAGGAATGGCTGGATTTTGAAGCATCAATCATTACGAAATATGGGAAAAGAGAAACCATACACGGTTAGCCTCAACAATTGAATTTTATTCGACATTGACGCCTTATGTTTTATGGAAAATCACATGCCTTCAGTTTTCAATGATTGCGCAGTTATCCATTATTTATTGTAGGTTGTATGGTTGCCTTTGTGGATTGGTCGAATAACGTGAAGGTAGCCTTATCATAACTCCACAAAGTTTGCAAATGTCCTTATCTTTCTGAGCGATATTATTTAACGGTACCGCACTTTTTTTAAAGAAAATATTATACTTTGATCCCACAAAACACACACAAAATAAGATTCAAAGACCTCCTTTACGGTCGTCAAGATAAATTGAACGAACTAAAAGCTTGTCATAATGATTTAAACCTTGTCTAAATAACTGATGGTCATCAATAACTCCAATTTTAATCTTCCCTTGATTGTCTATCATGAATATATTTATTGCTGCGCATTTTACTAATATCGCCGGAAGCTTTGCAATTAAGTTGTCAGCGATTAATTAGCAGTTCTTAATGTATTGGATTGATGAGCGTGTGCAAAAAATGATTTATTCTTTAAAGGTATGAGGAATCTAGTTTTGATTAATAATTGGTCACATTACTTACAAAAAAGGTTAAATAATCGTCAAATATTTATTATATTTGACGATATAATAATCAAATAGAAATGAAAAAATGACAACCCAAATCGCAGCAAACGCCTTAGCCAATTATTGTCGATTAGGTCAAATGGAAGAAGAATTAGAAAAGTTGTACACCGAAGATGTTATAAGCCTTGAACCAAACAGCGCAATAATAAGGGAAGTAAGAGGACTTCCACATATAATTAAAAAAGGGCAACAGTTTTATGAAATGGTAAAAACCTTTCATAAAACCGGAATTTCAGATCGAATTGTGGCTGAAAACTTTTTTTCGCGTTCTATGAAAATGGATATAACGTTTAAGGAGGCTCCAAGATCAGCGATCAAAGATTTGCGTATACAATGTAATTAATGAGAAAATTGTGAGCGAACAATTTTTCTATACGGTCAAGATCTAGAGTAACAAGTTAAAATCGGAACAATGGTGGGGGCGTGCGTTCCGGTTTTAATTTTTTGAATTAATCAGACTTTATCCTCTGAGTCTTTGACCTTTTTTGTTGAGTTAACTTGCAAATATTCATGCAAAAGTGCGTTGGCCAATGCGCTGGATACATAGATTGAAAGGGTTCGTAAAAATTCGATTTGCCCCTTTTTATAGGCGTATTTATATAAGCTCTGGACAGTTATTACGCCAATTATTTCACCGTTTGAGATGAGGCGCATGCATAAAACTGAAGAGGGGTCGTAACCGTTGGTATGAGTCAATTTTTTTTCGCTAAAATGCCTCATTTCATTCGCCACATCATTCATGACAATTTCAGCTTTGTCTTTCACGCAAATGGTCGCTAAGATATGTTCGTCTAATGAATGATAGATATCGTTGTATATCTTGTTGTTTTCTATGAATTTAGGGAAGTGTAGGCGGTTATTTTCTTTGTCTAGGATACCAATCGCAAATGAATGTGACTCCATAATATTGGAAACACAGGCATTTACAGTTTCTATAATTTGAACAATAGATAAGTCTTGTGTCAAATCCATTCCAATTTCTGTTAATAATTTGAAATGTTCATTTTTTCGCGTTAATTCTGACTGTAAGTTTTTACTTTCTGTAATGTCTGAAAAGACGCCCGAATTTTTAACAACTCTGCCATTATCATCATGTATCGGGTGGGACCTTTCTCGAATCCATCTTGTTGAATTCTCGAATTCAATTTCATACTCAATGTCAAATGATTTTCCTTCACCAACCGCTTCTCTCGCTTTTTTAATGATTGATTTGTATTTGTCTAAAACAAACAAGTTCTCGTAATTCTGACCTGAGTAAAAAAAGTTTTGGTTAACTCCTAATACGGCATTACACTTAGGACTAATATATTCAAAACGATCATAAATCACATTGTATAAATAAACCGTATCGTCAATAGTTTCTCCAATTTTGCGGATATTCCTTTCGCTTTCTTGCAATTGCTCACGTGCCAATTTTTCTTCAGAAATATCTAAACTAATCGCCACGTAACGATCTACTTCTTCATCTTCATCAAGTAAAGGGGTTAAATATAGTTTTGCCCAGTATGAGGAGCCATCCTTCCGGTATTGCCGAATTGTTGAATCAATTGCTCGGCCCCAAGTAAAAATGGCTTCATCCATTTTCTGCAATTCAACCCGATCTGTTTCGGGGCCACTCAGCATGTCACTTGCTTTTTTACCAATTACTTCGTCACTTCTATATTGTAATGTTTTTTCGAAAGATTTGTTTACCCAAACTATTCGATCATTTTTATCAATAATAGCAATGGTTTGTTCAATCTCCCCAACAACAAAAATGAGATTTTCCAAATCCTTTTTCTGATCCTTTAATTGTGAGTTTTTTAAGGCTGAACTTTTATGCGCCAGTTCCAATTTATTGGTTCGTGATACAGTTCTCCAAACCAAGATAAACACCAATAAAACAAATACAAAAATTGTAATTGCCACTAATATTTTAAAATCGGACAGATCGCTTAAAAAGTTTTTATACTCTTTAAAAACAGCAATCATTCCAACTAACTTTCCAGTGTCATCTCTCAGCGGTTCATAAATGATTAACCAATCTTTACCAATTGTTTCGGTCACCCCTTTAAAGGTTTCTCCTAATCCATACACCTGTTTGGCAATTGTTTTGCTTGAGCTTGTTCCAATCGCAATTTCATCCGACCCAATGGCAGAGGCTGTTGTGCTGATTCGAATATCACCTTCAAAAATTGTGCATCCAAAACCAGTTAGATCTTTGACCTTATTCACAATAAATGTGGAATTTTGCAAAGGAGTTGTACCTGCGACTAAACCATTAGTTGTCTTTGTTATTTCACCGCTATTATCTAATAATTCATGCGCATATTTCATGGCATTTTCCGCCGCTTCAAACGTCAGCGATTCTTGCTTTTTTTCATAACTATCGTTAATTAGCCAATAGCTAAACAAACCAAGTGCAAATACGAATGTTGCCCATAAAGAATAGGAAATCCAAGTTTTCAGAGTAGGTGTGGTTTAAATATAATTCGTAACAATCTATTCAAATTTACGCAAATTATTTCGTTTTTTGAAGTATATTCGATCAAAGCAAGGGAAAATAATTCCCATAAACTCTCGTTTACACCGTTATGAAAACAAAAAATAACCATGTGTTGCATGTATTTATTTCAATACTATTCGTAGTCTTTTTTTTCAATGGCAAGGCGCAGAGTACAGGCATTTTTTCTGATAATGTTGAGCGTTATAACGCAACTATCTTTGAGGAGATTACAATCGACCAAAATGTGAAATACGGACGGTCTACTACCCAGATAGGGATAGAGGAAGATTTATTCATGGATGTCTATTACCCAAAGAATGATACCCTTTCTAATCGGCCCTTGATAATTTTTGCGCACGGCGGATATTTTCTGTTTGGAGATAAATCGGGATTTGCGGAAGAATGTCAATTTTTAGCAGAATCGGGTTATGTAGTGGCCTCTATAAATTATAGGTTAATTGATATTGATGAAACAGAGCAAGTGTCAAAACGTGCAGTTATTGATGCGGTAAATGACCAAAAAGCCGCCGTTCGTTTTTTTAACAAAGATCTTGAAACAAAAAATAAGTATCGCATTAATACTGACCAAATTTATATTGGGGGTTATTCAGCAGGGGCGGTTTCAAGCTTGCATTACGCTTATGCCAATACTCCTGAGGATGTTATGAAAATGGGAGGTAAGGAATTATTAGAATATGTCACTGAAAATGGCGGAATTCAAGGCGAAAGTGGCAATCCTGGGTATTCAACAAAGATAAAGGGCGTAATTAATATGGCCGGTTCTATCCATTCTGTTCAATTAATCGATAAAAATGAACCTATCGTAATTAGCATTCACGGAGACATGGATACTGTCGTACCGTATCTATCTGGAACAACTGGTGAAACAGAGGTCGTAACAGAAGGTTCAGGATTGATTCATCAGAAAGCCAATGAGATAGGACTCACAAACCAGCTTTTAACAGTTCCAGGTTTAGGTCATGAAGCTCGCTTCTATTGTGATTCTTGTATGCTAAAAGTCAGACATTTTATTTTTGACAACTTCTAAGTATAAATACCTACACGGTCAGAATGTGTGATTCGTCGAAAGAACCATATCAACGGTCTAATTTTAGCTGTTTTATAAAGAGATATTCTTACTTTTGATTCCAATGAAAAAGAAGTTTTATTTCCTTCTCGCTTTTCTATTCTACTTTTCATCAATCGGTTGGACAAATTTTGTTGTTGACAGCCTTCAAAACGAGCCTATGAATGGCAAATAGACTACAGCGCAAATCATCCACATAAAGCACTCAAGGGCTTAAGCCCTTGGTTATACATTGGAGAAGAATTTATCATTGAAATAACTATTAATTATTTTTAAACTTTGTCTGAAAAAGGGTAAGGCTACCATTGCACTGGTCATGGGGTACCAGGTGCATTTATGACCATTATTGGAATTAATGCATGAAATAATATTATAGATGCTCTCGGAATCACTGAACCTGCAGAGATTTTAGTGGATTTGAATCAAACTATTATTAGCGCATTCGAATCAACTGCGGATATTCAACTAAAAGATGTAATGGATATCGGTATTTTTAGCTATGATAGTGGTACTAGCACGGCATCTTATTCTGGTGCTAGGCGTCCACTGTATAAGTTAAGTAAGACAGGAATCAAGTCCGTGCCGGGAGCAAAACTATCAATTGGTGATGCCGGTGACAACTTTGGCGTTTCATTTGAAACGCAGACAGTAAGTATAAATGAAGGTGATATTTTCTACTCGTTTTCAGACGGCGTTAAAGATCAATTTGGTGGCAAAAGGAATAAGAAATTTACTACAAAAAGATTGCTCAAGCTTATTGTTAATGGAGCCTTTTATTCAATGGATCAAAATAAAGCAATTATTGAAAATGCATTGGAAGAATGGCAAGGTAGTGCTGGACAAACAGACGGCATTGTCTGTGTAGGTTTTAAACTGAATTTTTAATCGGCCTTGTTTAAAACTCTTCCGCCGCTCTTGCTTATAAAATCTTTACGCTCTATTAACAGTTCTTCTGATGTGAATTTTTCATCATTCAACTCTGATAATTCTTGAAAACGAAGATCTGCTTTTAAGGCTAACGGATCAACCTGTAAGGCTGTATTGTTAAATCCAAGTAATCGAAGCCTTTCTAAACTTCTTAATCGGGATAAAGCCACGTATCCTTGACCACGCTCAAATGTTTTGCTTAAATCAAGTTCAGCCGCGTCTAATGTCATACCTTGACTTTTGTGAACAGTAATTGCCCAGGCTAGTCGCAATGGAATCTGCTGGTAAGAGGCTATAGATTGTCCGTTTTCGTTGGTAATGGTCCATTCCTCTGTACTTGCCGTAATTTTATTCCCGTCAATTGTTTTTACTAGGGGAAAGCCTAGTGACGTGTAGTCTATTATTTCGCCGAGTGTACCATTTATAAAATCGCGCTCCGGATTGTTTTTTACAAACATCACCTTGGCTCCAATCTTTAAAGCCATATCGTCCTGTGTTAAGACCGATCGTTTTAATAAATCTGTTAACCCTTTTTCACCTTTAGTTTTTGCTTTAAAATAGCGACTTTTACCTGGTAGTTTAGCCAAATGCTCGTTGTTTATAAAATCAACATCCTTATTGTGCGTGTAAAGCATTGTTGGTTCTATTCCTTCAGAAAATTTTGTGGATTTTGCAGCATGCAAAGCGTCAATGGATTGTTGATTAACTTTGCCAGAACGAATTTCTTCTAATATTAAATTTAGTGTGTTTTTTTGTTGACGGAATTGCTCCGTTAAATAGCAAATCACCATGTCTCCAAACTGCCAAGCGTCGCTCATAAAAGCAAATTTGTCTCGACTTTTTTCAGTATTATCTCCAATTGGGGGTAGCTGGAAAAAATCACCACACAGAACAATTTGAACCCCACCAAATGCCGCATTTGAATCCATACAATCGGAAAGCACGTGGTGAATGGAGTTTAACTGATCTTTGTGCAACATAGAAATTTCATCTATAATAAGCACCTTGGTTTTGTTAAACTTCACCCGAATGGCTTTTTGTTTCTTTAAATAAGCCAATTCTTTCTCAGTAATCTTTTGTTTAATTCCAATTCCTGCCCAAGAATGTATTGTAACACCCAATATATGGGTCGCGGCAATACCTGTTGAGGCAGTTACTGCAACTTCAACTTTCGCATCTTTTAAATGCTGAATAAATTGATTTAGTACGTAGGTTTTTCCTGTTCCTGCGGATCCTGTCAAAAATATATTCCTGCCTGATTTGAGAAACTCTAGTGCTTTTTCTTGTGTCATTGTATTCTAATCGCTCTTCCAAATTTACAATCAATAAAAGAATGTTTTTTGTTTTAAATTAGATTCTATTCAAACAAAATTGTTCGTAAGAAATTAATTGCTATTTGCACATCAATCTTAAAAACAAGTGTCAGAAACCACTCTTGAATTCATGAACACCTTAATGGGATATATTTGTTTTGGCTCATCTTATGGCCTAAAAATAATGAACTTCTATTCAATAAAGAAAGCATTGTTCACAAGTTATTACCATAAATACATTGAAATCTGAGAATAAGAACGTATCTTTGTCCGGTCTTAAGGGGTTAAGACACTAGTTATTGTTCCAGGTTAATCCTAAAAAGAAACGTTTTTCCGTTTCATTCTCTGATTGTTTTTCCTTCTTCAATGGCTAAAACGCCTACAGCGATTATAATTTATAAACGAAAACAAATTAATGGGAAGATCGAACGAAACCTTTAGTAAAAAAGAAAAAGAGAAGAAGAAGATTCAAAAGCGAAAAGAAAAAGCGGCTAAAAAAGAAGCAAGAAAAGAAAATGCTACTAGTGGAAGCTTAGATGATATGATTGCTTATGTGGATGAAAACGGTGTCATCACTGATACTCCGCCGGATCCGACAAAAAAGAAGAAAGTAATTAAAGCGAGTTCTATCGAAATTGGAATTCCAAAGCGTGAGGATGTTTATATTGATCCTGTGCACCAAGGAATTGTTTCCTTTTTTAATGACGAAAAAGGATATGGCTTTATTAAAGATTTAGAATCTCAAGACAGTTATTTTGTTCATATTAACAATACAAAAGAACCTATTTCTGAAGGGAATAAAGTTTCTTTCGAGTTAGAGTCAGGACCTAAAGGGCCAGTTGCTGTAAAAGTATCTATTGTTAAGAACGAACCTAAACCAGCTCCTAAAGCAGAAGTTAAAGATTCAGAAGCAGATACTTCAGAAGAAGAAGAGTAACTGAAAAGACTCTTTCTGATTTAGGGTAAATCATCCAATATGATTTTACGCAATAACTTTTCTCCCCTCATTTTATTGTTATTTATTTTCGCGTGCGGTTCAGAATTTGAGCAAGAGACAATTCATCCTGAACAAACCCCGATTGATACTTTAATGAACAATGTTTTCGAGGCTCACGGTGAATTAGGTAATTATTCATTCGGTTTTCGTGACAATTCTTATACATTTTCCTATAATAATGCTAATGAATATGCCTATTCCAAAACGGTAATAACGGATTCAACGCTTACGGTTGACGTTTTGACCAACGATTTATTTGAACGCTCAACGAATGGAGTACCGCAAGCACTTGATCAATTAGAAAGTGATAAATATTCCGAGTCCTTAAACTCCGTCATATATTTTACTTGTTCACCACTTAATTTAAGTGACCCAGCTGTGAACATAGTTCTAAAACCAGACGTTACAATCAAAGCGCAAGGTTATGATGTAATTGAAGTGAGATTTGACGCCGAGGGAGGAGGAAGCGATCATGATGATGTATTTTACTATTGGTTCAATAAAGAAACCCACATCATGGATTATATGGCCTATAGCTACAATGTAAATGGAGGGGGAGTTCGCTTCAGATCTGCCTACAATTCTAGAATGGTTGCAGGCATGCGTTTTCAAGACTATGTGAATTATGGCGCTCCAGTTGGCACGCCATTAGAGAACTTACCCGGTTTATTTGAACAAGGCGAATTGGATGAGCTTTCTAGAATTGAGGCGGTTGATGTTGCTCTATTACTTAATTAAAGTTAGTTCATTGCGCTCAGATATTGCTGATCAAGCCAATAATCACTGATCTTACTTTATGTATCCGCTTTAGGAAAACTAAAACAAAAAAAATCATTTTTAAATCATTTCAATCGGCGTCATCAGTGTTCTATTGATGGAATTCTAATTTAACCCCTTGCAAGACATTAAACAAAAAACGCATTAAAAGCCTAAAAAATCAATTGCATATGGATTATTATCCAACTTACATTTGAATACAATTTTCCTATGCACGCATAAAATAATTCAACTAAAAACAATATGCTTCAAATTTTTCCTCTATTTTTGTTAGAAACCAAACAACACAATGGCTGATCGGATTCTTTTGAGTGACATATTAAGCATTGAACATCCCATAATTATGGCGCCCATGTTCCTAGTTTCGAATGCTAAAATGTTAATTGCAGCTGGCAACAGCGGAATTACAGGAGCAGTACCTGCCTTGAATTACAGAACGGATGAAGCTTTTCGTGAGGCGATTAAAGAAGTACGTGCTAATACAAAAGGACCAATTGGCGTCAACTTAATCGTAAATAAATCCAACCCAAAAGTGCCGCAACAATTGAAAACATCTGTTGAAATGGGGGTGGACTATATCATTACATCATTAGGCAGTCCGCGAGAAGTTATTAAACAATGTAAACCAAAGGGAATTAAAGTATTTTGTGATGTGGTGGATTTAAAATTCGCTTTGATTGTGCAAGAATTAGGTGCGGATGCAGTTATAGCGGTGAACAAAGAGGCTGGCGGACATGCGGGCCCAATGTTGCGGGAAGAGTTAATTCCTTTGTTGGTAGAAAAATGCACGATTCCGGTTATTTCGGCCGGAGGAGTTGGAAATTATGCAGAATTGCAAAAGGTTTTAGACTTAGGAGCTTGTGGCGCATCAATAGGAAGTGTTTTTATTGCGAGTGACGAGTCGTATGTTTCTGATGACTACAAGCAAGCCTGTGTTGATTATGGCGCAAAGGATATTGTGATGAGCACGAAAGTATCCGGCACTCCTTGTACTGTTATTAATACACCTTACGTTCAAAAAATTGGAACCAAACAAAACTGGTTTGAACGTATTTTGAGTAAAAATAAGAAGCTGAAGAAATGGGTGAAGATGTTGACTTTTGCTAAAGGAATGAAAGCCTTGGAGAAATCGGCATTTAGCGCAACTTATAAAACCGTTTGGTGCGCAGGGCCAACGATTGAGCATGTGAATGCTATTCAGCCAATTAGTGCTATCGTAAAGGGGCTGACAGAGCCGAATAAATAGCTTGGACTGCAATCTTTGAGGAACGAAATCTGTATCTCTAGCATTGATTATTCAAATATTCCAAACCAAAAAATAAGAAGAAAGAAAAGAATCAGCGGAATACTCACCACTAGTATAAATATTTTTTCGAAAGCACTCATCTCAATCAGAGAACTCATGTCTTTACCAATTATTTCCTTCTGAACTAGTCTTTTGCCAAGCCAGCTTGATCTAAGCGTATTTTGTCTCGGGCTAAAAGTACTTTTAGCTTTCTTAAGCTATCAGGGCCCTTCTTCCAATAATCTGCATCACAATTTAAAATATTCGTCAACAAATCTCCTTCAAATAAATCGCCTTCTGCCAATGTATTTTTATCGAGTTCTTCTAAGGCAAGGGGGATCAAGTAAATCAAAGTTTCGTTTTGACCAATCATTAATCGCAAATCTTCAACGGTAAAGTCGTTCAACACTTTTTTACGGAGACGAATACAATTTGCGATAAGTCCAGTATGATCGCTATCATCCTCGTTTGATTGATTTTTGAGTATGTTCAAACTCTTAATACTCCAATTATTTGTACGTTTCCATTTCTTTTTATTGGAAGTTTGTTTGCTCATAATTTTTTCAATTGCAATTTATTAATGCGGTCGACTTCAACCAAGATTACATTTTGAATCTCAAAATAAATTTGAACAGGTACAGCTTTAAATGCTCGGTTGCACTCTTCCAATTCTTCTGCAATTAATAGGTTTCTTGCAGTGTCTATAATAAAATTGCCTAAGTCCCTAACTTCTGAATGCCTAATCAAGAACTTTCCGAAAGAAGAGTATTCAAAAAGACCTCCGCGACAAATTGTGTAGCCGTTAGAACATGTTGTTTGAATAAAAAGGTCATTGATTCCATCAAAATTAAAATCTAAATATTCTAAACTAAATGAAACAGAGTTAAATGGAATAGCGATTGGATAATCAATCATGACCCACTCAGTATCTAGCTGCTCATATAAGAAAAGATGACAGAGTGAATCATGGGTCTCATCTTCTCGAACAAAAAAAGCATGTTGATTGAATCCATTAATAAGAAACCAGATTCAAAACTTTTAAATGGCTTCAATTCGGACCAAAATGCACTGTCTTTGTCTAAAGAATTAGCTAAACAATAGGGTAGGAAAGGGGTGTCACAAAAGACGGTATCTGCCTTACCAGGAGAAAAGCTAGCAACTTCAACATAGGTTGAATTTTCGCAAGAATGTAACACAAGAATTATAAAAGCAAAGGAATTGAAGATTGCTTTTAAATTCATTTTATGAAAGAGTCAATATTATCTTACTCCAATGAACTCAGCCGTATTGATGCCTTTGTTGTAAGTGAATTTCAGCTTGTTTTCATCTGAAATGAAAATGAAATCCAACAAATAAGGATCAGCTTGTGAAACAGGTTCTACATTGATTCCATTAGATGTCACTAATACATCAAAATTCTCAAAATCGGGACCTGCAATAGTTACCTTGTTATCATTTAGCGCCGTAACTAAAACTTGATAGCCGTCTGATTCTAAAACTGTGTTCTCTTCATATTCGCCCTCCAACGATCCTGTATAGGTTCCAGACATGATGACAGCTGGCTCTTTGTCCTTAGTGCAACTTGTTAAAACTACAAAGCCGAAAGCAAAAATTGCGAAACTATAGATGATGTTTTTTTTCATGATTCAAATTTTCTGTCTCTAAATGTAAGCAAAAGGCACGATTATCTTTATAAACTGGGATTAAAACTTAACAATTAATCGCACATTTATTCTTCGTCCTGTCAAATGATTAGGAATGGCGTAGTAACGGCCTGCTATGTCTTGCAGCCATTGGTACGAAATAATATTGTTAACGCCGAGCAGGTTAAAAGCGTCTAAACTAACCGTCATTTGGTTAAAATGTTTCAAGACTCTCTTCTCTTCATATAAATGTAAACGGTCTGGATTGATAATGTCATACATAAATCCTAAATCAAGTCTTATGTATGATTTTGTGCGCAGTACATCTTTGTAACGCTCATAGGTAGGTGGACCATATGGTAGGGGAGTTCCCATTATTAAATTGGCGGATACTTTTAAGTTTTCAAAGCGAGGCATTTTGTCTTGAAAAAACACAGAAAATGTCATGCGTTGGTCAGATGGTCGCGGTAAATATCCCGGTTCAATTCTAAAAGAATCAACCGCCTCGTCATCAAAAGTGAATCCTGGAACAATAGTGTCGCCCTCTTCATTCATATAACTGTAGTAGAAGTCGTCTAAGATATCCTCTTTTGTGTTTAGGTAACCCACTCTAAAAAAGGACTCAACGCCAGGTACAAATTGTCCGTTTATTTTTGCATCTACTCCATATGAATAGGCAATTGCACTGTTTTCACCATAATATCTTATTCTAACATTGTCAATTTCATAAGGGACCACATCCCACATGCGCTTATAATACGCTTCAGAAATAAATTTAAAATCGCGACCCCAAAGTTGGAAATATACATCAGCTCCAATAACGTTATGCCATGACTTTTGTGAAACAATATCGGGATTAATTTCACCTGTGATTCCACGCATTGTTCGATAGAGTGGTGGTTGGTAATAAAGACCACTTGCCAAACGCAATTTCATGTTACGGCGCAAGATTGTTGAATCTTCTGTAACAAAATATTTACGGGGCGTAAATGTAATACTCGCGCGAGGAGTTAACCACCATTCGTCGTTAAACGACCGGTATCCTGCTCTTGTCCCCATATTGAATGATAACTTGGCAGGACTTCTATCCAAGGTGTCTTGAACTACAATATACGTTTTGCCAGAATCTGTTTTCACTTTGCGTTTTAAATCTAAGTAAACCGGTTTGTATTTAATGATACCGCGGTTAAATTGAACGTAAGATGATGTTCTAAAACTCTCTACAAAATTATCTTGTTTGATCAATTCTTTCACTTCAACCAACTCCGGAGAACCTTGCGGAATTGAATAGCCTGCAGAGTCTATTAAACTCCATTCGCTTAAGTAGTCATTAAATTGTTCGTATTGCAGCTTGGCGCCCCAATACAACTCGGCGGTTTTTGTATTTCTACTAACCGAATCCACTTTTCGCGAAAAGGTAAATTTACCATCATGGTAAACATTTCCAATCCAAACGTCTAAATCATTTCTGGCATGATCCAATAATCCACCTACACCAACGTTACTGGTTGAATCACCAAAGCTTTCTTTGGATGGATCTGTTTCCAATTCGTTGATCCAATATTCACCCAATATATCAAAATACTCACTTTCAACAGATCGGAAAACAGAGGTTGTAAACTTCAATTTCAGGTTGTCATTGTACATGTTTTCTACCCCCGTGGCGGCAGTAAATGTTTGGAATTTTGTTTCTTCTTGACCTTCAAAAAATACACGGAGTTGATACGCTTCATTTACGGTTCCCCAAGATGTATTTCGTGTTTGCGGTTCAAAGCGGTAATTATTCGTAGAAAAATGGCCCAGCGTAAACCATTTAGAATAGTCACCAGGACTATCCCAATCTAAATAAAAGTTGGTCAAGAATTGATAATCAAAAAATGTTGGATTATAATCCCCCTGCGTAGGTAAACTATTCAATAGATAACTGTTAGCGCGATATCTTGCCCCAGTAATATACGAACCTCTTCTTCCTGCAAAATTGCCCTCTACATGTGCATTACCGCCCATTAAACTGAGTTGGGCTGAACCACCAAATTCCGTGGGCTGTCGATAACGGATATCCAATACCGAACTCAATTTATCACCATAAAAAGAATCAAATCCGCCCGCAGAAAAGAAAATATTGTCCACAAATGCAGGGTTAATAAAACTCAACCCTTCTTGTTGACCAGATCGTGCCAAGAATGGACGATAAATTTGAATCCCGTTCACGTAAATTAAATTCTCATCATAATTACCACCACGCACATTATAGTTCGCCGTTAATTCATTATTTGAGTTCACACCAAGTCCAACTACTTTAATTAAATCTTCAAAATTTTGTGAAGGAGTGCTTATTCGAGTTAAATTGATGGGCGGAAACTTATCCATGAAGTCACTTGCCCTTGCTACTTCAATGACAATAGGACCTAAAACTTTATCTTTTATAGAAACCCGTATTCCAGAAATGTTATTTGTTTCTACAGAAATTCTTCTTTTGGTAGAGCGTTGCAAATAATTAAATCTAAAAACGTAAGATTGGTTGGCTTGAACTTTGACTGAAAAGAATCCTATGGCCGTTGTTCTGCCCAATTCTCCTATTCCGTCAACATTAATTGAAGCTCCCTTCAAGGGTTCTCCATCTTCACCAGTTACTATACCCGTAACTCTAACGTCTTGGGCTTTAGTCGTCAAGCTTAGAATAAGCAAAGTAGTGAGTACGAGATATTTTTTCAGTATTTCCAATCCGTCGCGAAATTAAGCATTCGGTTCTAATTCAAAACGCATTTTATTCGATAATATTTCAGCATATCGAAAATTTTGAACATTCATTTTTGCCGTAGAAATCCCAGATACTATAACTTTCCTGTGCTTTAAAGCATTAATGGGGTCAAATACTGAATAACTAACTGCAAAATGTTAATATCCTCTTGGTTTCTAATGCGTTTCTTATTGTCATTCCAATTATTTTTGTAGGTTGTGTTGACGGCTTTTTGTTAACCGCGAATAACGAATTTAGAATCATGGAAGAAAAGAAAGTGAATTATGATGAGGGGAATATTAAATCCTTAGAGTGGAACGAGCACATTCGACATAGACCTGGTATGTATATCGGGAAATTAGGAGATGGTGCCTCAGCAGATGATGGGATTTACGTTTTGATAAAAGAGATTGTAGATAACTGCATTGACGAATTTGTAATGGGGAATGGGAGACGGATAGATATTAAAGTGAAGGATGGCATTGCTACTATTCGTGATTACGGCCGTGGAATTCCTCTTGGCTCTGTTGTGGATTGTGTATCAAAAATGAATACGGGAGCTAAATACGACTCCAGAGCATTTAAAAAATCAGTGGGTTTAAATGGTGTAGGAACAAAAGCTGTAAACGCTTTAAGTAAAAAGTTTAGTGTCATGTCTGTCAGAGATGGCGAACAAAAAACGGCTAATTTTGAAGGTGGTAATTTAATTGAGGATAAATCGGTAGAAAAGTCCACTGAACGCGATGGAACCTATATTCACTTCACTCCTGATCCAACAATTTTTAAAAATTACCAATTTAAAATTCCATATCTACAAAAACTATTTTGGAACTACTGTTATTTGAACAGGGGTTTGGCCATTTATTTTAATGGTGAAAAATTTGTTTCAGAAAATGGATTGAAGGATTTATTGGAAGACAATATGGAGAGCGATCCATTGTATCCAATTATATATATAGAGGGAGACGACATTGAAGTAGCGATCACCCACATCCGATCTTATGGAGAGAATTACTATTCATTCGTAAATGGACAACATACCACTCAAGGAGGAACACATTTAACTGAGTTTAGAGCAGCTGTAGCAAAGGTAATTCGTGATTTCTATGGCAAGAATTATGACGCAATTGACATCCGTCAATCCATTGTTGCAGCGGTTGCAGTAAAGGTAATGGAGCCTATCTTTGAATCGCAAACCAAGACCAAGCTAGGGTCACAGGAAGTGGAAAAGGGAGGCAAATCAATGCGGGCATTTATGACTGATTTTTTGAAAGAAAAACTAGATAATTTCTTGCATAAGAACCCCGAAACTGCTGAAATTTTAGAAAAGAAGATTAAACAATCGGAGAAAGAACGAAAAGAGCTATCAGGAATTCGGAAATTGGCGCGCGACCGTGCCAAGAAATCCAGTTTACACAATAAAAAATTACGTGATTGTCGTGTTCATTTTAACGATAAAGGAACGAACGAGAAGAAAGATGAATCAACACTTTTCATTACGGAGGGAGATTCTGCTAGTGGATCAATCACTAAATCTCGTCGAGTAGACACGCAAGCTGTATTTAGCTTGAGAGGAAAACCGTTGAATAGCTTCGGTTTAACTAAGAAAATTGTTTACGAAAATGAAGAATTTAATCTATTGCAAGCTGCACTAAATATTGAAGATAGCATTGATGATTTACGTTATAAAAATATCGTGATTGCCACTGATGCTGATGTTGATGGCATGCACATTCGTTTGCTTTTATTGACCTTTTTTCTTCAGTTTTTCCCAGATTTGGTCCGTAATAACCATGTTTTCATTCTTCAAACACCACTTTATAGAGTTCGAAATAAAAAGCAAACATTTTATTGCTACTCTGAAGAAGAGCGAGTAACGGCAATCGAAAAATGTGGTAAAACTGCGGAGATTACGCGATTTAAAGGGTTGGGGGAGATTTCTCCAGATGAGTTTAAAAACTTTATTGGTGAAGATATTCGTCTTGATCCCGTGTTAATTGGTAAGGATGCCAAAATTGAGGACGTATTAACATTCTACATGGGCAAAAACACACCGGATAGACAGGACTTCATTATTGACAACCTTAAATTTGATGAAGCCGTCGCTTAATTATAGTAAGTCATAACTATTTTAGACGACGAACAAAACAATTCAATCATTCATTGGTGCGGTTCAACATAATTGAGGCGCCAAAAACCAGCAAATTACGAAATTCATAAGATTGATGAATAATTAGTGAAACTTATAAAAGCAAAACAGGTGAAAGCATTAAAACTACTAATTGTAACCGCCCTGCTAACCTTAAACGGTCAAGTAGGATTCTCACAGAATGATAACACGGGCATGATCCGTTTTTTCGTGAATGTGGACAATGGATATTTCGAAATTGAAATTAACGACACCATGTTGTTAAAGCGTTATAAAGATACACTGCCGGCTGGAAGCTATACTGCTAAAGTTTGGTCGCCAGGTTATGTTTTAAATCGAATTGAATTTACAATTGTGGCTGGCAAAACAGTTGAAAAACATGTGAACATGGTCAAAAACAATAATTTCATTCAATATGAGCAGGATTATAAAGCGTATCGAACTCAGTTTCATAAACAGTTTACCGCGCCACTTTCACTTACAATTGCAAGTTCAATATCAACAGGTGTTTTTATGGTGAATGCATATAACAACAAAAAAAAGGTGTTAGCGGATATTGAACTTTATAATCTCTCTCCCGTCACCACTGAGATTGGCGAAATAAAATTAAAAATTGCCGAAAACAACAAAAAGTACAATCGCCAGCGCACGGCTTTTTATATTAATTCAGGATTTACATTTTTAATGATTGGTGGTACAATTTGGTCCTATCTTAATTTCAATAAGAATTATGCAGAACCTGATTACACAAAGGACAGTCCTTTTAAAGATAAATTTTCATTAAATCTAACACCTTACGGATGCAGTCTCGCACTAAAATTATAAAAAGTAGCCTAGTGCTATTGCTCGTCTTTCCTTTTTTCTTCGCTAGCTGCCTCAAAAAAGTGGATGGTGTCGACGAATTAAATACCAATATCTTTGATCGTGAATATGCTGGAGATGTCTGGTATGTTATTAAAGATATCGAGCAAATTACGAATGGAATTGGCGAAATTAAAGCCCGTTTAACTATTTGGATTCCTTCATCCAATTTACCCGGTTTAGTTCCAAGTAATATTAAAGTTCATACTGAGGGGGATGGTTTGCCCGTTAATGTTCTAGACTTCCCCGTAACAGTGGGTGGTGACTTTGAAACCAATGTTGATTTGCCGTATACTGGAGTTGGTGAATATTGCATTAAAATAGGTATCTATATTGAGGAGGAAGATGCTGCAATAAATATTTTCGAAAGTTGTGCCTCATTATAAATAACTCCTTTTCTTTAACCCTTTTTAATGGTCGTTTAAAACCATAAGGAAAAACAGGAAACTCATAGCAATCATCCTCAGTTTTGGTATGGTATATGCATTAATTTGCATAGTTAATCACTATTTGTTGAGAACGTACGCTCTTAATCTTGGGGCCTATACTAATGCTTTGTATAATTATTCTCATTTGAATTGGAATGATAGTACAGCGTTTAAAAGGGGGGCTGAAAATTTACTAGCAGATCATTTTGATTTGTATTAAATTCTATTTGCTCCGCTCTCGTTAATATTTAAAACATACACCTTACTCATTGTTCAAATCGTTTTTATTTTAATAGGAGGCATGGGTATTTATAAATACCTCGCCTACAGCCTTAATAAAGAGAAGTTGGCAATTAGGGCCACACTCTTTTTCTTTCTTTTTTATGGTGTTTATTCAGCCTTAGCTTCAGATAATCACAACAATTTGATAGGGGCCTGCATGGTGCTCTGGTTCTTTTATTTCCTTAAAAAGAAAAACTTTGCTCAAAACCATATTAATACTTATCTTTATTCTTATCGGAAAAGAGAATATGTCGCTTTGGATGGCGTTTATTTGTTTGGGGCTAATTTATGAATACCGGAAAGAGGTCTATTGGCGAAATTTCTTAGCGGTTTGTTTCGTTTTTTGTTTGTGCTATTTTTTTATAATTACAGCGCTGGTCATGCCAAGGATTTCGAACGCAAGTGCCTACCCGCATTTTCATTACTCGGCCTTGGGCAGCAGTTATGGTGAAGCATTGGTTCATATTATTTCACATCCAGCTGATTCATTTGTCATGTTTTTTACAAATCATACAAATGCACAGCAAGGCGACTACCTCAAATTGGAATTGTTTATCTTTTTGATCCTTTCAGGTTTACCAATTCTAATTAAAAAACCGCAATATTTATTAATGTTGCTCCTCATTTTTGGGCAAAAATTGTTTCATGAAAATATAGCAATGTGGGATATTCACAGCCAGTACAGTATTGAATTCGCCCCAATTTTGGCGATTGGTATTTTTGTTATACTAGGTGAAATGAAGAATTTGAAAATGCAAAACATCAGTTCTTATGCGGTCATTGTTTTGTGTTTGATTTGTACAATAAGAATCATGGATTCCACACTTTACCTGAATGACAAGTCCAAAATCAGAGTGTATCAAAAAACGCATTATGAGAGAGGATATCCTACCGCTGAAATTCGCAAAAAACTAAATGAAATTCCTGAAAACGCAATTGTGAGCGCTCAGTCTCCTTTTGTATCGCAGCTGGCCTATCGAGACAAAATTTATGAATTCCCAATTGTAAAAGACGCCGAGTACCTCGTTTATTCAATTTATGAAGACACTTACCCATTAAACGAATAAAGTTTTGAACGCGAAATCAATAAAATTACTGCGTCTAATGAATGGTTAAAAGAGTGGGATCAGGATGGGTTTATCATCTTGAAAAAACGATAGCCTCCGATTTTCGTGCAATTTACTTGATGATTTTTCATTGTGTTAACCAAGTAGATTTCTAGGAATCAAGAACAAGATAGGCCACAAAATTCACACTGCGCATTACACCAGTCACAAAAAAAACACAAACCCCATTGCCTTTTACGTATCAGCCCAACAACTATTCAACAAACTAAAACTAAAATGTTGATAACTCAGGCACTCATTACGTCCAGTTTTAATCACTTCTCACTATTTTTGTTGGTTGCAGAAAAAGAACTATGTCAGACGAGAATCAGGAACCGGAAGAAGAGCAACCATTCAACCCTCTGAATGAGAACGGTGAAGACATTGGGAGTGATGACAACGGCGACCAAATCATCCCACTTTCGGGTATGTATAAAGATTGGTTTTTGGATTATGCATCATACGTAATTTTAGAACGAGCCGTTCCGGCATTAACAGATGGTTTCAAACCTGTACAACGTCGAATTCTTCATTCCATGAAGGAAATGGATGATGGAAGATATAATAAGGTGGCCAATATCATTGGTAACACCATGAAATATCATCCGCATGGAGATGCTTCGATCGGTGACGCTTTAGTTCAACTAGGACAAAAAGATTTACTGATTGACATGCAAGGGAACTGGGGGAATACCCTTACTGGCGACCGCGCTGCAGCTCCAAGGTATATTGAAGCCCGATTATCAAAATTTGCCAATCACGTCTCTTTTAACGCAAAAACTACAAAATGGACGCCTTCTTATGATGGAAGAAATAATGAGCCCGTTTTATTACCGGTAAAGTTTCCGTTGTTACTTGCACAAGGTGCTGAAGGAATTGCAGTTGGAATGGCATGTAAGATTTTGCCACATAATTTTATTGAATTAATTGAAGGTTCAATTGATATTTTACGCGGAAAAAAAACCAATATTCTACCTGATTTCCTCAATGGAGGAATGGCTGATTTTTCTGGTTATAATGATGGATTAAGAGGTGGTAAAGTTCGCGTTAGAGCAAAAATTGAAAAGGTTGATTCAAAGACTTTACGGATTGTTGAAATTCCATTCGGAACAACAACATCATCATTGATTGATTCTATCCTTAAAGCAAATGACAAAGGTAAAATTAAAATTAAAAGGGTAGAGGACAATACTGCTGCAGAAGTTGAAATTATGATCTTTTTGTCACCTGGAGTTTCTCCTGACAAGTCGATTGATGCATTGTATGCGTTCACAAATTGTGAAATGTCTATTTCGCCGAATAGTTCTGTTATTTTAGACAATAAACCCTACTTCCTGGGGGTAAATGAAATATTAAAAATTAATACGAATAATACAGTTGGCTTACTTAAAAGAGAACTTGAAATTCGTTTGGCAGAGCTTTTAGAATCTTGGCATTTTTCATCTTTAGAAAAAATCTTTATTGAGAACAAAATCTATATTGATTTTGATGGAAAAACATATGACGAGGCGATTGAGGTAACACATAAACTATTAAAACTGCACATTAAACATTTAAGACGTAAGGTTACAGATGATGATGTAAAGCGTTTGTTAGAAATTAAAATGCGTCGAATCACCAAACATGATTCTGACAAGGCTGACAATTACATTGCTTCTCTTGAGGAAGAAATGGAGCGTATTAAAAATAATCTAGAAAATCTAACGGATTACGCCATTGAATACTACAAGGATCTGAAGAAAAGATTCTCGGCAGGTAAAGAAAGAAAGACGGAAATTAAAACGTTTGATACCATATCGGCCAAAAAAGTAATTGTTGCGAATAAAAAACTTTATGTAGATAAAGCAGAAGGTTTTATTGGCTGGGGACTGAAAAAAGAAGATTTTGTTGCTGAATGTAGCGATATTGATGACGTCATTGTTTTCTTTAAAACAGGTAAAATGATGGTGACGAAAATCAGCGATAAAAAGTTCGTTGGTAAAGGCATCATTTATTGTGGAATATGGAAGAAAGGGGATGTAAGAACGATTTATCATTTAATATATAGAGACGGCGCTGAAGGAAATCCAACCTATATGAAACGTTTTGCCGTTAAGAGCATAACACGTGATAAAGAATATCCAATCACTAAAGGGACTAAAGGCAGTAAATTATATTATTTCTCTGTTCATACGAATGGCGAACGTGAGATTGTTAATGTTCAATTGCGTCCTCGTCCGCATTTGAAGCGTGTTCGATTTGATATTGATTTTGGCGACCTATTGATCAAAGGAAGAGGCTCGGCAGGAAATCGCGTTACAAAAGAGATTATTTCCAAAATTGTTCAAAAGGAGCTGGGTGAATCAACCCTAGCTGCTCGGAAAATCTGGTGGGACCCTGTGGTGAGTCGACTCAATGTGGATGATCGCGGTAAATTATTAGGTGACTTTAAAGGAGACGATAAACTACTAACTTTATACAGTTCGGGAGAATTGAGGTTAACAAATTTTGATATTTCAAATCGTTTTTCAGATGATTTAGTTCATATTGAGAAATGGTTTCCGGATCATCCTCTGAGTGTTGTATATTTTGATGGAGGGAAAGAACTCTACTTTGTAAAACGTTTTTTGATTGATATAAAATCCGATAAAAAGGCAGTTTTCATTTCAGAGTCTGAAAACTCAAGACTTGAAGTGATTTCAACTGCTTTTGAGCCTCAAATCAAAATCATTTATAACAAACGTTTAAAAGAAACGAAAAACTTACCGGATAAAATCATAGATTTAAATGATTTTATTGATGTGAAAAGTATGAAGTCGCAAGGGAATCAGTTAACGAAACTCAAAGTAAAAGAAGTTGAGTTGACCCATGCTATAGAAGGTGATACTACTTGGCCAAGGCCTGAGGTAGAAGAACCGAAAGCAACAGTTGAAAATTCAGAAGCGGGAGATAAGGTTGAAAAAGGAGAAGACACTGAAGAGTCAAGAGAAGTTGAATGGGATTTAACTGACACGAAAAAAGATAAACCAAATCCAATAAAAGAAGATGATGATGATGACAACCAAGGCAAACTATTTTAATTGCTTCGTTATACTAATCCTATTTGCCGGGTTATTTGCGGCTTGTGCTCCAACTAATCGCGTATTAAACTACACACATCAATTCAAGGGTCAATCCGTTAATGGGGCGCATGCTCGCGGAATTTCAGCGAACAACCAATACATAGTTATTTCAGGTAAAGACGGGAATATAGGTGTTCATTTATTTGACACAACAATGGGCGGCGCACATATCCAAGATGTGATTGAAAATATAGAGGATTTTCGAGATATTCATTTAGATGAAAAGGGAAATTGTTTTTTAATGAATACGGGTGAGAAAGCAATCATTTTTGGTATTGCTGGCGGATCTCGAAGGGCGATATTATTTGATACTGCGGGTGTCTTTTTAGATGGTATGGCATTTTGGAACCGAAATGCAGGAATCGTTTTTGGTGATCCTGTAAATGGAAAATTCTATTTAGCAAATATGACGAATGGAGGGGATGACTGGAAGACCATGTCTCCGAATACTATGCCAGCAGCTTTGGAAAATGAAGCTGGTTATGCAGCTAGTGGAACAAGTATTCAAACTATAGGAGATTCAACTGTTTATTTCGGTACAGGAATGGGAGCGAAGGCGCGCCTTTTTTGCAGTTATGATCGGGGTGCTAATTGGATTGTGAAAGATACACCCATGAAGGCAGGCGATTCTTATGGCATTTATTCTATGTTTTTTTGGTCTGAAAATGAAGGGATGATTTGTGGTGGAAGCTATAAAGATTCGACCTATAAAAAAGGGATATGCCAGTACACAGCTGATGGAGGTGATACTTGGCAAGAAAAATCTAGAGGACTAGATGGGTATATTTCTTGCGTTCAAGGCACGGCTGACGGTGAATTTATTGTTGCTACTGGTCGAATGGGCACATTTTACACAACAAACAAAGGCCAGTCTTGGGATGTGCTTATAGATCGTCCGTTTTATTCGTGTTTTGTAAACGATAAAATAGTTGTATTAACCGGTAGGAATGGGGCCACTGAAATTATACATTACAGCATATCAAATAAATAGGCATGGAATTTGCCTTTGTTTAATTCGTTAAGAAACTAAATAAATTAGCTAATTTTGGCGTTAATAAAGAATATCGTGTTTAAAATAAGAAATATAAAAGCTGTATTAATGGCCATGGTGCTCACTACCATGAGTCAACTCAGTATCGGTCAACATGATTTCAAAATTAGTTGGAATGCCTATACGACTGGCGAAACAATTGAAGAAGATCCGTTTAATGGCAGCTTTAAGATTAGTAATGTGGGAGAATCCACAATCCCTGCAAATGATACAATTTGGTATGGTTACTTTGTTGATGATTCCATGTATGACATTGCTTTAAATCCTGAAATGGTTTCTGGCGAAGTCTTGGAAGAAGATTTTGAACCAGGAGATGAGTTTGTAATTATTAACAACTTCGTTTGGCCACTATTGGGCTCGGGTATTACGATTGACTTTTGTGCAGTTGTTTACGGGATAGGTTTTGAATCGTACACCGGTGAGTATTTTACGGGAGACGAAGTAGATTCAAATAATACAGATTGTTTATTTGCCGTTTTACCTGAATATGTGGTAGGTTTATCAGATAAAGAGGATGATATAACCGCTATTAAATTTTCTAATCATCATCTTTTCGTATCCAATGCGAGTGCAACATTTAAAGATCTAACGACATTAGAAATTTATAGTTTAGATGGCCGATTGATTCATGCTCAAAGAATAAGCTTCGACTTGGAAGAGATTCAAATTGAATTACCAGAACTTGGCAGTGGAGCCTATGTTGGCCTATTAATTTCTGAAACTGCAGAAATGAGCAAAAAATTTGTTATTCAATACTAATTCAAATTCATTTTCTTGAAAATACGTTGGTGTCAGATATCCACATATATCGTCTGACATAGATTGCAAACAGATTATTATTGAAAAATATCAATCAAATCCTTTAGTTTTCAACACCATTAGCGTCTTTTTGTTGAATTTCAAGCGAAATCTTCATTATTTTTTTATTACATTTGGCCATTATTAATAAATAACGAAAAAATATGAAAAAAATTTACACTTTGATTGCCATTATGGCATTTACATTTAGCGCTTCAGCTCAGTTTGACCTGTCTTGCGAATTTGCAGCATACACTGCTGGAGCAACAATTAACGACGATCCAATGGATGGTACTATTGGAATTACTAACGAAGGTGATGATATTCCAATCGGAGATACGCTTACTTTCGGATACATTATTGATGGTGATCCTTATTCTTTAGCTTTAGACGCTGGTTACTACAACTTTTTCGTAACTGAAGAAGTATTCGTTTCTGGAACAACTTTAGCTTTTGGTTCGGATGCTTTAGCTTGGGCTGCTTTAGGAGTTACTGTAGAGATTTGTGCTACTGCTTACGGTATTGGTGCATTAGCAGTTCCAGATTTTACTGGAGATACTGATCCTTCTAATAACAGTTCTTGTATCAGTTATGAATTACCAGTTGATGATTCAGGTATTGAAGATCTTAGCTTAGAGTTATCCAACGTATACGTTGCTGCTGGTCAGTTAATGATCGTTAATGACGGTGCTAATGATGATGTTCAAGCAAACTTAAACATTGTTAACATGAATGGACAAATTGTTCAAACTGAAAACTTTGTATTAGCTTCAGGAACTTCTATCGTTGAGTTAAACAACCTTACTACTGGTATCTACATTGTAGCTATCGAAACTGAAGAAGGTGTTATCACTAGAAAAATTTCTATCCAATAATTAAAGGATAATAAATTATTTAAAACGGTCTTGGTTTTCCAAGGCCGTTTTTTTGTGCCATAAATTCAGATATTGTCAGAGCAATTAAAAGTTACTTATATTTGTCTTGACCTCTCAAATCTCTATTACAAATGAAAAAAACATACACCTTAATTGCTCTTTTAATCTGTTCATTCGCTGCTGCAGGTCAGTTTAACCTGTCCTGTAAATTCTTGACTTACGTCGAAGGTGGCCTAGTTTATGATCATCCAATAGACGGCCGAATTGTGGTTACTAATGAGGGACCCGATATTGCGAGCGGAGACACGCTGGTAGTTGCGTTTATTGTGAGTGGAACCCCAAATTCGCTGGAGTTAGAAGAGGGTTCTTACACTATTTATGAAACAGAGGAAGTATTTGTTTCTGGAACAAGTTTAACTATTGGTTCAGCTGAGCTAGAATGGCCTGCAATTGGCGGAGAAATTGAACTTTGTGCGGCGGCTTTTGGGGTAGGGCTGCCATCAGTTCCCGACTTTACTGGAGATACCGATTCTACCGACAATACTTCATGTATCACCTATGTCATTCCAGATTTAATGAGCAATGATGATATCGCAGCTTCAAACTTAAAATTATCCACTATTTATACAACAACTAGTGAGCTTATAATCGTTGCAGAAGGTGAGAATAGCAGTCCTTCAGCTAATTTGAGCATTATCAACTTGAATGGACAGTTGGTTCAAGCTGAAAACATTGGTTTAACGGCAGGCACATCAATTATTGCGTTGAATAATCTGATTACAGGTGTCTATATTGTTACCATAAGAACCCAAGAAGCTGTTATCACCAGAAAAATTTCGATCCAATAATTCATCATTGGTGATAATTTCTGTGTATCCCTTTTACTTTATTTCTTTTTTGGTCATCAATCAACGTTTCTGCAAATCTAATTAATTCTCAATTTTGAGTGCTCCAAGTGGCTTCTTTCTTATTTTTATGGACTGTTATTAAGAAATTAAACCAAATTACCTTTTCCGTTTTCTTACTTTGTCTCTCAATGTACATAATTGAAGTGAAATCAAGGTATTTGTATGACATGGGGAACAACCGCTAAATCACCTATTCAAAAGTATGCAAGGATATTGGAAAAATAAAATGGAATTTTATTTTTGGTATCGCGCATACATTTTTCTCAGATTAATCGTTATAAACTTCATTATGAAACTTCGCCGTGCTAAAATGACGGTAAAAGCTTAAATTAGCGGTGATTTAATCGTATTAATTTTAAACCATTTTGAAAATGAAAATAGCATCCAAATTTACGTTATTCATATTCACGTCGATTATTGTCTCATGTGGAGGTAGTGATTATAGCACCTTTGCAGATAGTGAAAACGGTTTCCAGATAGATTACCCTGCTCAATGGGATACAACGAACTTGGATCCTCGCATGGTTTTTATGGCGCGAGAACAATTTTTAGATTCAACGGATATGTTTGGCGAAGGGTTTAGCATTTCTGTTTTTGACAATCAGGGAATATCGCTTCAGTCTATTGTTGATGAAAATGTAAAGATGACGAAACTGTATTTTAATTCATCTGAAATTGCTCAAGAAAAATTTACGACAGATAATGGGATTGACTGTATTCAAATTGAGGTGAATTATGAGACAAGCGGTCTGATTCTGAGCAATACAGCCGTATTTGTGAATCATGAGAGTTTATTGTATACGATTACTTTGAGTGCTGAAAAAAGCAAAAAAGAGGAATACAAAAATACTTTTGATGCCATTATTAATAGTTTTAATTGGATGTCGGAGTAAAAAGAGTCTATGGAGATTAAAAAGATCAATTTAAACGAGAAATTTGCATTGTTTTCAGAACATTGGAGCCCTAAAATTGTGGGTGAACTCAATCAGCAGCAAGTGAAAATCGCGAAACTAAAAGGAGAATTTGTGAGTCACAAACACGATCATGAAGATGAGTTGTTTATGGTCATTCATGGTCAATTGTTTATCGAATTGGAAAATGAAACGGTTGAACTAAATGAAGGTGAATTTGTGATCATACCCAAAGGCGTTCAGCACAAACCTTTTGCCCCAGAAGAAGTAAAAGTTCTATTGTATGAGCCGGCCACAACACTAAACACTGGCGAGGTTACGAATCACTTAACCGCCACGAATCTAGACCGTTTGGATAAATAGCAGGTGAATTTGTAATAGATTAACGTTATTTTCGTTTGACTGAATTATTAATGAAGAATGAAATATATTAAAGTGTTTTCAGCGTTTGCCATTTTAGGTTTTTTTGCGCTTACAAGTTGTGAAAAGAACTTCGAAACCGATAATTTGGCCGAGTACCTAACTGAAAATAGTGATTTGGAAAGAGCCGACTTAATTGCTTGTGCCGCAGCGACTTCCGCTGGTCTTGATGGATCAGGAAAGTTTCCAACCTCAGTTTTTTTCTATCCGATAGAAGGGGCAGCGGATTTCCGATATTTTGAAGCAACCAATTTGGCCGATTTGTTAAACTTTTCTGCGTATACTCAAAAGTTTATGACCGATAGCCCGTTTTCAATTGCTATTTATGGAAATTCAACAATACAGGTTTCACGAATGAACGAATGGGAGTTGTGACTTACAGAAGCGAAGGCAAGCTGCATCTATGCACACCCATTAGAATGAAAACGAATCCAAAACCAACAAAAATCAATCCAGATTTACTCACAATAACAACGAACGGAATCAATCCAGGATTCGCATGGGAAGACGACCTGATTAGTGAAAACGTCATTTATTTCAAGTGGTGTCAGATTTGGAAGGCAATTTAATCTCTGGAACTTACACCTACGAGAAGAATTTCACTTTTTATGATTTAACAAATGTAGTGCTAAACATTAAGGACGTTGATCCTGCTCTAGCATTGCAGCCAAACAGAACCTACCGCATTACAATGATGGCTGTAAGTCAGGATAATTGGGTAAATTTACTTTGTGAAAAGAAGTTCAACACCGATTAATTATTCTGCCATTTTCTCTTCAAATTCATTCATTTATTAATAGTTTTACATAAAAGCCGGCAAATATTACCTTTTCAAAAAGTATATGAAATTTTTAATGCGTCTTTCCTTCTGTTTAACACTGGTTGTGTTGGAAGTTTCTTGCAATGATGCAGAAGCGATCAATGATAACGAGCAGCGGCCCCAAAGTGATGAGTTAATGTCTGGGGACAACGAATTCGTTGAAAGTTTGACAGAAGAATACGATTTAATTTGGACCTGGGAAGGTTATTTTACAGCCGAAGAACAAGAAAAGCTAAAAACCTGGATAACTGAAGTAAATGAAGCAACCGCATGCACATTGGGACCATATCAATTTGATGTGTATGTCAATTTTATCCGTTCAGATTCGAAAAATCGCCCAGTTCCCTTTGGTTTTGCCAGTAGAAAGGGTGGAATTAATCAAGTGAACCTCTATGTGAACCCTACAGAAAGTCCAGAAAAGCTAATGGAAGATTGGACCGCCCAACATGAATTTAGCCATTTGTCTATACCATACCTTGGAAGTAAGCACAAATGGTTTTCAGAGGGATTTGCGACATTTTTAAGCCGCCAAACTATGATGGACCAAGGATTGTTTTCACAATCGGAATTCGATTCCTTATATCATAGCAGAATTACAGAGGCAAAAGAATGTTATAATTCTACCACTAAAACGTTTATTGAAGTATCGGATAGTTTAATGCAGAATTATGGCTATTCGGATATGTACTGGGGGAGCTCAACCTTTTTATTTACGCTTGATAAACGTTTGCGTCAGGAAAAATCAATGCGTTTTGTAGATATTATGAAAATCTACCAACTTAAATATAGATCAGGAGACAAGGCTCTCAGAGACGTTATTGGATCGTTTGACAAAGCGATTGGAGAGCCTTGGTGTATTGATTTAATGGCTATTTACAGAAATCAACCGTCGGCAGTTGTCATGGAAAATTATTAGTAGACAAAAAAAATGCGTCAAATCATTCCGATATTTATCTTAAGTTTTTTTTTAAATGGATTTGCACAAACTTTTGAATGGGAGATGCTTACTGATCATCTAGGTTTGTCTCGAGATGACGGTGTCGCATTTGCAATTGAAGATGATATCTACTACGGATAAGGAAATCACGGTGGTTTTTTACAAAGCAATACCTTTTACAAATACAATGTTTCAACCGCAACGTGGTCTCTAAGCGCTACATTCCTCGGAGTTAGCAGACAGTATGCACGAGCCGCTGTTATCGGCAATAAGGTATATTTATATAGTGGAATTGATTTGAACAGCATTCCGTTAAACGACATATGGGAATTTGATCCAAGCGCCAATAGCTGGACCGAATGAGCGGAATTTCCCGCTGACCGACGTTGGCAAGCCGCAAGTTTTGTATTGAATAATGAGTTGTATTACGGAACGGGTCGCGATTGGACCATTATTTATAACGACTTCTGGAAATACAATCCGCTGACTGACGCCTGGGAACAATTGAGCGATATCCCTAAACAACGGTGTTATGAAACCGTATCACTTTCAATTTATGATAAAGGTTATTTAGGACTAGGTAGAGATTGTACAGGAGTGTTTTTAAATGATTTTTGGGAGTATCGTCCAATAAGTGATCAATGGGAACAATTAGAAGATTCCCCATCAGACGGGAGATATTACGCCAAAGCAGTGTCCTTTGCGGGTTATGGCATTGTAGGCTCTGGTCAAAATGAATTCAGCGAAATGCTGAACGATTTTTATGCGTATCAGCCAATTGCAAAAACATGTACAAAGCTTCCAGATCCGCCCATGATCAATCGAAGAGGAATGTCTTCTGCAGCAATTCCTTTCCATGGCGCTTTTTTTATTGGGGGATTGGATGAAACTTTTACAAGGTCAAATCAAGTCTTCCAAATCAAGTTTAAAGATGATACGGAAGCCTCCTTCAAACTAATTTATAACGACACGCAAAGAACGCTGTACATAAGTCAAATTGACAGTGTTTCTCAGATAAACGTTTTTAACATAAATGGCCGCGCAGTTTATGATGTGAGGGTGAGTGATTCGCAGCATTTTATTCAAACTTTGAACTGGAATTCAGGCGCTTACTTGGTTCGGATCAATCAAAAGGTTAAAAAAATTGTGATTTTATGAGTAATAATAATTCCATAATGATACAATATTTCCTAAATGGTTTAACAGTTTTTAACGTCAGTTTTGGTCTAATTTTTGTTACTTCGTAATCTGAATGCGAATACTATTTTTAATAACCTTATTCATTTCCACTTTTTCCTTCGGTCAAAGCGTAAATTATAATGATTCACTCATTACGCTAAACGGCAAAGTTATTGACACAAATTTTAGTGTTGGTTTCTACAATGTTGTTGTCCTCAATAAATCTGTTGGTAAAGGTATTTTTGGCGACTACACAGGGAATTTCAGTATTACGGTTAAAAAGACGGATACGATTGGTATTTCTGTTCGCGGATATCAAACCATTTATCTTTCATACGCTGACAGCAGCTATCACAAAACGTATAACGACAAATTCTATATTCAGGAATTAGAAATTATGGCAGAAGAAGTAATTGTACGCCCGCTAAAAACGTTAGAAGAATTAAAAGAAGAGCGCGCTAGCATTGCCAAACGTGAAGTACCTACGGTGACCTTAGTTAATGCAATTGAAAGTCCGATTACGGCCTTGTATGTAGCCTTTAGCAAACGCGAAAAAACAAAACGATATGTTGCGGAAATGGAATATAAAGATCAGCAGCATGATGTGGTCAAAGAGATTTTACGCGTATATGTGCACAACGACATTTTTAATTTAAATGAAGACGAATTTGATGAGTTTATCCGTTTCTTAAACTTAAATACGGAATTCTTAAAAACCGCGTCTGACTATGATTTAGTCACTTATATCAAAGGGAAGTTCGAACATTTCCGAAAGATTCAAGAGGGGTTCTAACCATCTTGCAATTCATTTGCATTGACAATGAACCTTTTTTAAACTAACTTGTATCAAATAAAAAAAGGGAAATGAAATATCTATTTTTAAGTGCTGTCGTTTGTTTTTCGGGATTAATTTTTGGTCAAAAGGACTCTGTTCTATTTGGACCTGGATGGAGTGTTATAGCTGATGTTAAAGATGACTCCATCCCAAGCGGCGAAATGATTATTGAAGGGAATGTGAAAATGTTTTCAAGCGCCATGCCACTTTCAGACGTTAGAGTAGGTACAAACTCCAACGAAATTTTATCCGATAGCTTAGGTAATTTCTCGCTAAAAGCAATGGTAGATGATACTGTCTTTTTTTGTTATCGCACGGGTTGGTCTGAAATTTATGAGCTAAACCCCGCTTTTAGAAATCAACACAGAATTACAGTTGAAGTATACATGAGTCAGCGACAGCAAATAATGAAAAAACCAATCATTTATCTCTATAATGACGAGCAATTAGAAGTTGATGTAAAGGTAAAACCGAAGGGGGCGTTCACATTTACATATCCTAAGTATGAAAATGGTTGGAGTCTTTTCCTAAACCCAAATGGAGGGATGGTTGATATGAAATCGAATCAAGAATTTCCCTATCTTTTTTGGGAAGCTGAAACTGAAGGTTTGTTTTTTGATTTTACAGAGAAACAGATGGAAGGTTGGGTGATTAAAACTGATTCGTGTATCTCGTTTTTAGAACGGCAACTCACCTCCATTGGTTTAAACGAAACCGAACAAACAGATTTTATCACTTTTTGGGCGCCAATCCTTTCGCATAGTGACTATGCGGTAGTACAATTCTTACTGGATGATGCATATGAAAACCAAATTGCTGAAATGGAAATCACTCCAAATCCTGATGCCATGCGCCGAGTATACTTATTAATGGCTCCGTTAGATCGTCCCTTTATTGGATTGAATATGGTGCCTCAAACCTTTTCACCATTTAATAGAACGGGTTTTACTGTATTGGAATGGGGTGGAACGGAATTGGATTTTTTGGGCCTTAAATTTTAAACATGAAGCAATTATTTGCAATCCTTTTTATAATGTCTGTTGGATCGCTGGCAGCAGAGTCAGCTAGGTTGGTCATGCCATTCACAATCGTCAGTGATTCTGTATCAGCTGAAGTTCCGGGAGGATTTACCATGGTTAAAGGCTTTGTTCACTCAAATGATACAAGCGTGGTGCGTGAGGGAATCGCGTCGAATTATGGAATGACGCATAAAACAAGCGTGGATGAGGGCAGTTTTAAATTGCTAATACCAGACACTGACAGTATTGTGTTTTTCTACTCGCTAAATTATGGTAAAATTGTCATTTCTCCTTACAATTTTATTAATGGACATGAAGTGACAATCTATTTTAGTGTATTTAATACAGATTATATCTATCCATCCATGGATAAACCCGTCATTTACTGTTATTCAGAGGAACCCATAACCGCAAGTATTGATCTTGCTATAAAGGAGAGTTAACTTGTTCTTATCCGGCCTATCAAGATGGGTGGACTGTAAATGTGAATGAGACTGGTCAATTAACAGCTGAGAATGGTCAAACATATCCTTACTTATTTTGGGAAGGTGAGATTCAAGACCTTGATTTTAACAGCAAAAATGGTGAAATTTCGGGTTATTTTATAAACACCGATTCTACCATTCAATTTTTAGAATCAACATTGACAGCCTTGGGACTCAATCGAACTGAAATAACAGATTTCATAACATTTTGGGGTCCTAGAATCAAGGTGCACAATTTTGCCACCATTCAATTTTTAGTTGATGAAGAATATCATAATCAAGTGGCTTCATTGAATGTCACTCCAAAACCAGATTCGCAATTGTGGGTCTATTTGCTTTTTCAGGGCACAGATAATCCTACTCTAACAAGAAAATTCACCGTTCCTGAATTACCAAAGTTTGAACGGCAAGGATTTACTGTGATAGAATGGGGTGGAAGCGAGTTTATGCCAGTTCAATACAAGGCCGTTTTATCGCTTCTAAGTGACTAAATGTACCAGAGCGATCACACTTTTATAGAATTGAGCTGTAATCTTGCATTTGTTACAACAAATTAGTAAGCTAGAAATAGATATTCTGCGTCGTCTATAGATTACCAAATGTGCAAGAGGTCTCTGCAAGATATCGCAATTATTCAGTAAATTGTTACACATTAGTGAACTTTACACGGATGCGAGAAAGTAATTCTAAAGAAAACATAAGAGAAATCTATGCAACATAGAGAAGAGGTATACATTATTGGTGCAGGAATCAGCGGATTGATTGCGGCATATGAACTAGAACAAGAAGGCCACCGGACGATTATCATTGAGCAAACTGATGAAGTAGGCGGAAGGGTTAAGACGATTCATGAAAAGGGATATGCATTAGACCTTGGGTTTCAGGTGCTGCTTAGTGCGTATCCGTTAGCTAATAAGTATCTAGATATGGATAAACTTCAGCTGAGCAAATTAGAGTCAGGCGCATTGGTTTATACCAACCAAAAATCCTATCTAATTGGAGACCCATTTAGGAATTGGAAAGTGCTGATTCCAACGCTAATGTCAGATATTGGGTCCATTTGGGATAAGTTGAAAATCTTAAAATTGAACAGAAGCTTAAAGAATAAATCCCTAGAAGAAATTTTCGAATCCCCTGAAAGAACAACGCGAGAATTCCTAGTTGAATTTGGTTTCTCCTCCAAGATTATTGATCGATTTTTCAAGCCGTTTTTTGCAGGTATATTTTTAGAGCCTGATCTAAGAACATCAAGCAGAATGTTTGAATTTGTTTACAAGATGTTTGGCGAAGAATATGCAACCATCCCTAAATTTGGTATTGGAGAAATTAGCAAACAATTGAAAAATAAATTGCTTCACACTGAGTTCATTTTTAACTGCGAAGTCGAAGAAGTTACAAGTGACCATATCTTAATTCATTCCGGTGAAAAAAAACCACACAAAGGGGTGATCATAACTGGTAATGCATCTTCTTTGTTACCTAGCCTTAAAGACCAGGAAATAGTATGGAAAGGTTGTATGTGTTTGTATTTTGAAGTGGATCAAACAAACATCCCCAAAAACACTATCGCACTAATCACGGAATCAGGTAATTATGCCAATAATCTATACGCTTATACAGATGAGAGTTCGGGAAAAACCATACTATCCGTTACAACCCTCAGGCATAGCAGCAAGTCTGACAAGGAGATCATTGATACGATTATTGCTGAAGTCAAGAAATACGCAGGATCCTCCGAGGTAAGCTACATCCAGAATTATAGAATTAATCAAGCGCTACCTGATGTTAAAGACCTTAGAATGTCAGCAGAACTCGGTGAAATTGAAGTGATGGAAAATGTATTTCTTGCTGGGGACTATCTATTTAATGGTTCATTAAATGCGGCAATGGAATCCGGACGTTTGGCCGCACAGGGAATGACGCAAAGAAAAAGGAAGCAAGGAGATTCAGTTTTTAGAATACAAAATCAATAAGTTATTTACAGGGTTTACAAAATAATTGAATCTGAATTAAAAGTTACAAATAGCTGGAATATTGAATAAAATTGGAAACTAAAAAATGACAAACACGGCACATTTTAGAGTTAATCTACTTTATGCAATTGCAATTCCGCCTCTGGATATAACGATTGGTATTTACGGGATGTGGGTGAGTTAAAACAGATGTATACAAAACTCCGTAAAAGAGGGCTCGACAATTTCTCGAATGATTATTATTGGTCGTCAACTGAAGGGACAGCTGACAATAACGTACAGCGTATTTTGTTCAGGGATGGAACCATTGGATAGATTACTAAAAGTAATACACATAAAGTGCTGCCTGTAAGGAATTTTTGATTTGAATCAGAGCACATTTCTGTAATATTTATTTTGATCTAGCAGCGAAGCAATCGAAAATTTATGCTCTAAGAGAGTAATAAAAATAACTTTTTTACGGTCTATTTAACCCCTAAATAAACAAAGGCCGGGGGGATATTTATCGCTACAAATCCCATTTTTAATTTGCCAAATTTCTTTTCAATGAGCTTTTTGGCATTTAACGAATACTGATATTGGACATAAATGCCGCCTTCTCTCAATGCGTCATATGATTTTATAATGATTCTTTTTCTAATTTGGTTCGGAATCACAGCCAATGGGAGTGATGATAATATCGCATCCGCTTTCTCTGCGCCGTGACTCGCTAAAATAGCATCCAGATTGTCGGCGCTTTCTTTTAACAACACAATTCGAGGATCGCTGAATTTTTTCGATAAAAAGTTGTAAAATTCTTCGTTTAGTTCAATTACAAAAATTCGACAATCTTTTGATGCACGTTTAAGTAATTCGGTTGTGAAAACTCCAGTTCCAGGGCCTAATTCAACAATGTTTTTTGCAGTTTCGAAATCAATTTTATCGCACATTTTTTTCACCAAAAAACGTGAACTTGGTGCAAGAGATCCAACTTGTTTGCGCTCCTTAAAGTAAGTTTTAAGGAAATTTCCTTTATGTGCTTTTGCTTCTTTCAAACTATTATTTTAGAGATAAAACACCTTCACTAATTAATCCGTAAACATTACCCATCAAAGTTTTCCCGATCAGCGGAGTGTTTTTCGATCTTGACAGCAATATATCGGCATCAAATTTCACTTCCTCAGAAGGATTAAAGAGTGTTAGATCTGCAATGTTGCCCACTTTCACGGAATTATCAAGCAATCCGAAAATTGCACGTGGATTTTTACTAATTAACGCTATTTTTTCATTTAGATCTAATTCAGAAACTTCGTTTAGTAGAGGGAATAAGGTTTGCACACCAATCATTCCAAATGCTGCTCCGTCAAACTCTACTTCTTTACATTCGACATCCTCAGGGGTGTGATCTGAACAAACAAAGTCAATTGTGCCATCTTTTAAACCCCCTATAAGCACCTTACGATCTTCTTCAGCACGAAAGGGGGGCAATACTTTATAAGTAGAGTCAAAGCCCATTAAATCATCTGCAGTAAATACGAGGTTTTGAACGTAAACGTCAGCTGTTACAGCCAACCCTTCGGCTTTAGCTTTTCGAATGAGCTCAACACTTTCTTTCGTTGAAATACCTGTAAAATGGATAGAACCTTCTGTGTATCGCACTAAGTTTAAATCGCGTTCAATCGTCATGTATTCCGCAAGTGAGGGGATAGATTTTAACCCCGTCATCACACTCAACTTTCCTTCATGCACAAATCCTTCGCCAAAAATGCTGTTGTCGAGTGGGAAAGAGACAACCTTGCCATTAAAGTTTTTTGCATACAAGAGTGCGCGGTATAAAATCCCTCCGCTAACTGGTTCGTGCATATCCGTAAATCCAATTGCACCTGCTTTGGATAAATCATACATTTCAGCCAAGTTCTTTCCCTCCATGTTTGAGGTTAATGTGGCGAATGGGTGAACACGAACAGGGGAGAAGGCCCCTTTCATTTTTAAATATTCGATTTGTGATTTATTAGAAACCGCAGGGGCTGTATTTGGCGTAACACCTACAGCCGTCATTCCGCCAGCTTCGGCAGATTTAAGACCTGAAAACAAATCTTCTTTTACCTCATTGCCCGGGTCGCAAAAATTGACACGCGCATCAAACCATCCGGCTGATACATGTAAATTTTCTCGTTCAATAACGTGATCAGCCTGATCTGAAATTTTTGGTGCAATTGCTGCAATCGCTCCATTTTCTATTAAAATATCTTGTTTGCCGTCATACTGTTCTGACGTTGATACGATTGTACATGATTTTAGAATTACCTTCATAGTCAAATAGTGCACATTAGCGTTTCCAAAGTTTTAAGAGAAGTATTTCAACTCCTACAAAAATCAAGGCCAAAATTAGTAGAATTCTCCAGTATTCTGTCGCTTTTAGTTGATTAATTTGAACCTTTCCTTGTTCGTTTAATTCAAAAGCCTTTGCGTTTGTCCAGCCTGCATTCAAAAACTGCTCATCCACTTCTTCGGCTGAAAATGGGTTAACGTATGATTCGGCACGGCTATAATTCAAACCTACCGTTTCAGCAAATTCATTTTGGTCGGTTAATTCATAAAACCCTGCTCCGGAAATTGTATTTTCAAGATGACTGAATGAAATGGCCCGTGCATTAGCAACATTAATGAGTAGAGGAATCACATCTACTTTCAAGACTTCATTTATTAAATGAATGGGATCTTTTTCTGAAACAGCCGTTTGTAACGGGAAATTATTCATTTTACCAATTGTCATATACAACGGTTTTTGAAAGGAAGCTGTTTCAGCCACTCTTAAAAAAGTAGCAGCAAATAAGGCATGGTTTTGAAAGTTGGTGAAAACCGGGTCTAAAGTGGCAGATAACAGGACAATTTTCCCGCTCCCGCGTTGCCCGTATAGCATGAAAGGTGAAGTAGGGCTGGTTCCAAATAAAGTGATGAATTGTTGGCTATTACTTAATCCTAGGCGGTATTTTGAAAACACTTTTGGATGTTTGTAGTTTTCTGGTTTACTTTCAAATACACCGGTATAGAGTGGGTCGTCTGAATTAAAATAAGATAACTCCGTCCGGCTCGTGTCCAAACCGCTTAAACTGGGGAGCTGTTGTTTTCCTAAATACGAGTTCCAGCTTGTGGCGTCAATGTTTTTGCCGGGAATCAAAACAACTGTGCCGCCGTTTTTCATTCCTTGATCCAAAAGCTCCATGATTCCGCTTGGTATCTTATCAATGTTTTGCAATACAATCAATTCTTTGTCTTCAAAATCCTCAGGAACGAGACTTTCAATATTGACATTAGAGGCGTTATAATAATCTTCTAAACCATAGAGTTGGGTTAAATTATTGCCAGTTTGGTCGCGGTTATCAACTAATAAAATATCAACAGATTCTTTAATGGTATAGGTAAAAAAGAAATCATCATCAAAAAACAATTGTCCTGTTTCAATACTCAATTTCGCCTCTTTAATTCCTGGAGATCTGTCTGTAAAGGTTATTTTGTCCTCTATAAATGAGTTTGCCGGAATCGACAGTCGTTTTGGTCCCGGCTCATTTCCGTTAATGGAGAGCCGAATAATTAAATCGGTCAAATCGGCGGATGAATTATTTTGAACTCTAAAATGGACTTCAACAGGACTATTTACTCTGTGCACTGGACTTTCAAACCAAACGCTATCAATAAATATGTTTTCAACATTCACGGCATTTGCTTTATAATAGTAAGTTAGAATTTCAGGTAAGTCAAGTTCAGTTAAATCATTAGTTTCTTTTTGGAAATCACTTAAAATGAAGATCCGTCTATTGCCTTCTTCGGGGGCATTATTCAAAATGTCGGTTTGCATGTGCAAGGCGGCCATTAAATCCGTTGATTTGGCGGAATAATTCACTTCCTTAATCCGATCAATAATCTCTGATTTCGAATAAAACCGTTGATCAATTGATTTCAAATCTGTTGTTAATAAATTAACCCGTTCATTCACTGCAAAAGATTTTACAATTTCAATCGCTTGGTTCTTAACTTCATTCAACAAATCACCATCCATCCCTTCAGACTGCATGCTATAACTATTGTCTAGGTAAATTGAAGTTAAATTCTCAGTCATTTCGCCTTCCTCAGCAGGTATATAAGGTTGAGCAAACGCAAGTACTAAACTAGACAGTAACAAAAGCCGAGAAAGTAAGACAAGCAGATGTTTTAACTTGGCGCCTGATTTAGAATCCTCAACAACTTCTTGTAAAAATTTTACGCGTGAAAAATAAATGGTTTTGTAGCGCCGAAAATTGAACAGATGCACAATCATTGGAATCAGTAAAATGAAAAATGCCCATAGAAAATTAGGGTATACAAAACTCATGTTACAAATATGCAAAATCGGATTTGATTTACCTTGGAATGAGACTCTGAATTAATGAGTTTTTTAGAAGTATTTAATATCTCTAGTAATACAAGATACAACCACGCTTTGTTCATAAGCTGTTCGTTTAATCCAATTCCCTTTGTCATCAAACTCATACCGATAGGTTCGTGTGCGTTCTAGGCCGCCTTCTTCGTCATAATTGTGGACTGTCTCTGTTGCCAAATTCCTGGCAGAATCGGATTCATATAAATATTCGAAAGTCACGCGCTCCGTATTCATGTCTGCATATCGCGTGCGTCGATTTTGATCATCATATTCAAAGAGACTAATCGTTGTAAAACCCCAATAAGGATTTATTTTTTTTTGAATAGTCACATTTCCAAATGCATCAAATCCTAAACTGTCGCTCATCATAAAAGCGTTCAAAAAAATAACGGCTGCGAGTCATCCAGATTTCCCCCGATTCATTATAATAATGGATTTTGTTAATTTTCGCAGCTCGGCCCTTAAACTCATAGCTTACGCAAGCTGAATCTTGAGAGTTCCGGTCTACTATTTCTTGCTTTTCTACCAGATTAGAATCGCTATCATAGCGTTCCAATTTTATCATTTCTCCACCCTTGTCTAACCTTATATAATTGATAAATTGATCTGAACTTCTTTCCTCTTTACAAATAACTGATAGATTGTCTTTGTCCCAAGTATACGTCCTTATTCCTGGCGCGCCTGATCCTCCGTTTGAACCATGAAGAAAAAGAATGTGCCCCAAAGAATCAAAGTTGGATTTACGTTCATACCTTTTTTCTTCTACTCCTGGGGACAAGGTAATTTCAGCTTCAAAGACGGATTGAACAGGCCCTTTAAATCTTGCCCTTTTGCAGTTAATGCGGGCTTTATTCGTAATCCTTCTTGTTGTGCTAAACCATTAAATGAGAACAATAATACGAGAATGAGTAAACTTATACACAATAATTTTAAAATGTAAATTAGATCCTACCCGACAGTCCAAATACTAATATAGTTAAATTTCACCTGTCACGCCCAAGCCAAACAAAGCATAGTCGTATTTGCAGGGGTCCTTTGGATCAAAATTACGGACAAAGACCATTAGCTCTTCTAGCGCTTTCCAGTCATTGGCCTTGCGCTTAATTAGTCCAAGTTTTCTGGCAACGTTTCCAGTATGCACGTCCAATGGAATATATAATTCTGAAGGACTGATTCCGCTCCAAATACCAAAATCAACTCCTTTATTATCGTTACGCACCATCCAGCGCAAGTACATGTTAATTCGTTTTGAAGCCGAGCCACTTAAGGGATTTGAAATGTGTTTTTCACTACGCTTATCATGAGCGGTTTCAAGCATTGCTTGACGAAAACCATAAATTCTTTCTCCCATACTTTTCCCAGTATTGAAAGCCGCTTCCAAACCACCATTAGACTTTTCATAGATCGATCTTAAGCCGAGAATGAAAAATCGTAAATCGTCTGTATTAAAGGTTCTATGTACAAAGTGAAAAGAATCCAAGTCCTTGGAACTCGCGTTCATTATAAAGTCAAAAGGCGAGTGCCCCATAAGATCAACTAATTGATGCCCGTTTTTAATGATTGTTTTTCGTTGCCCCCAAGAAATGGTTGCCATGATCAACCCAATGCTCTCAATGTCTTCTTTTTTGCTGAATAAATGAGGAATAGAGATGGGATCATCTATGATGAAAGCGACATTGTTAAATTCTTCGCTCTTAAAATCTAAATACTCTTTTAGTTCTTGTTGGTTCAAGGTTCAATGATTTAATATGAGAATATTTTATCTATGGAGAAGCGATTCTTTGTCTAACATCTTATGAGGCCAGCGGTCTAAATTATAACGCCATCTCGCATCTCAAGTGTACGATCAGACATCTCTGCTAACTCACGATTGTGTGTCACAATGACAAACGTTTGCGCCATTTCATCTTTCAACTTAAAAAATAGTTCATGGAGTTCGCGTGAATTAACCGAATCTAGATTTCCAGAAGGTTCATCTGCGAAGATGATGTCAGGATCATTGATTAGGGCACGTGCCACTGCCACACGCTGTTGTTCACCACCCGAAAGTTCCGAAGGTTTATGCATTAAGCGATCGCCAAGTCCAAGAAAGTTCAAGAGTTCACTTCCTTTTTCGGCAGATAAACTTTTAGATCTATTTCCTAAAACTGCCGGAATAATCACATTTTCCAAAGCCGTGAACTCAGGCAATAGCTGGTGAAACTGAAATATAAAACCAAGTCGATCATTTCTAAATCGCGCCAAATTATTCCCCTTTAAACCAATCACGTCTTGCTCGGCAATGATGAGTTCACCGCGGTCAGGCGTATCCAATGTCCCCAAAATTTGAAGAAGTGTTGTTTTTCCAGCTCCTGAAGCCCCAACAATAGAAACGACCTCTTGTTTTTTTATCGCTAAATCTATCCCCTTTAAAATTGGTAGATCGCCATAATTTTTATATATTCCTTTTGCTGTCAACATAGGTCGATAAAAATAACTAGTTTTGCCTTCTAAAACAGCATTTTTGTAAAAGTGTTTGAAGAAAGTGAAAATATCTATCCTGTAAAGCCCAAGCTTCTAGCAGGAACAATGGGCAAAAATCGCAATGGAATTATCCTGTTTGCTCTTGTTTTTATATTTGTTGTAATAAACTATATTTCAGACTCTTACATTATTTTAATTGAAGTGATAATTGTACTCTCTTTGCACGAGTTAGGTCATTTTGCTATGATGCGTTTTTATAAAGTAAAAGCGCAAGGCATGTTTATCATGTCTTATTTTGGAAATTCCATATCAAAACTTGGTTTTAGCAATTCACAACGCCAACAAACATTCATCAATTTAATGGGACCATCGCCGGGCATACTTATAGGAACAGCAACTTTTCTTTACGCCATATATGCGGAACCCAATATTTATGTCATTGAATTAGCAGTGCTATTAATTGCAATAAACATTCTGAATTTATTACCGATTGATCCGTTTGACGGAGGTAGGATAGTGGGCAGGTTTTTCTTTAATCGAAATGATCATCTCAAAATGATCTTTACCTTGTCCTCTTCAATATTAATGATTGGTGTGGGTGTTTACTTCGGTTTAATTCCATTAATTGTTTTTGGATTTTTAATGGGCTTAAAGGTGAGAGCCTTCCAAAAAAGCAAAGATTTGCATGAGCAATTGGAAGAAACCAATGTAAATTATAAAAAGGAGTATAAAGATTTAACCGACGGTGAATATTGGAAAATTCGAAGCATTTTTCTTTTAAACAACCCTAAATTAAAAGAAATGATTCCGTCTGGCTATACCCTTTGGGATAATGAAAGACTCTTAGTAGAGCAGGTGCGACAAGTTCTTCGGATTGATTTGAAACCAGATTTAACCCTTTCGAGCAAAATCTTAATTTTGCTCTTTATGGCCGCATTGATAGTGATTCCGGCTGTATTGGTGTTTTCAAATCTAGAATTAATTGAATGGTATTTTGAGAATGCAAACATTTAAATTAGGTGATTCTGTAGCGGTGCTGCACGACACCATTAAGGGGAAGATAGTAGAAGTAGGAACTGCATCTGTTAAAATTGAAGATGAAGATGGATTTATTAGGCCTTATCCATTCCATAAAATCGTCTTACAACAATCGAAAAAGGATTATAAAATTGAATCGGACTTCATTCATAAAGATAAAATAATCAAACCGCTCTTGACTAAGAATGCTGTCATCAAAAACAAAGCAACAGTGCGTTCTGAAATTGATTTGCATATTGAAGAGCTTATGGATTACACAACACATTTACCCAATTTTAAAATTGTTCAAATACAAATGACCGCCTGTCGTGCTTTTATTCAGGAAGCTTTGGCCGCGCGTTTAAAAAAAATAGTGGTGATTCATGGCAAAGGTCAAGGAGTATTAAAATCTGAAATTCACCAATATTTAGATCGTCTCTCAAGCAATCAAGGCGTTCAACTAGACTATTACGACGCGCCATTTTACCGATATGGTATGGGTGGCGCAACGACAATTTCGTTCAAAGGTTAAATTTAAACTCTGAGATTGCACTTTTTGCGAACCGTTTCTTAAATTCAATTTATATCGAAAATTACGACGTAAAAGCCTCAATTATAACTGCGTATAAATACGGAAAAATGGGCAACTTATCCACAATCCAAAATTACCCCAACTAATTGTTTTTCATGACTTTATCCCTTTAAATGAGGAAACGTTCTACAGTCCGAATTCAAGCGGGTTTAGAAGGTAGTTATTTTTTTTGTGTTTTAGCGTTGTAAACTACGTTCAAAAGACTGGATTGTTGGTGGTTAACAAACTGAATAGTCAATTGGACAAACGCTTAAATAAATGAAAAAACTTCGCATTTTTAGGGTTTTTACAAACAGGTCACTCACAGAATTGGTCAATAATGAATATTGCCGGTAATGGTTCATCAACTTTTACCCCAGGAGAACCGCCATTTGATAATGGATTTATAAAACCTGGAGCACTTGCAAAGGATTCTGAAAACAATATTTATTTCAGCGTGGCTGATGGGTTCTCAGGCAGCGCGCAAGGCGATATCTATAAATAAGTGCTGATTATTCTACCTTAGAATTGATTGTACCTGATATGTATTCATTAAATGGAATTGCTTTTGACCAAAATGATAACCTCCAATTCTCAAAGGGAGGCAGTGTGGCTACTGACGGCTATACTTTAGAATATATTTATGTCTTACTTGCTGGTGAAACAAAGCCAATAGAGTTTGATGGAAATAGTTTCCATGGTATTCATTCCTATCAGTGGAATGCCGGCTGATGAGCAGTCAATTGGAAATGCGGGCTCTTTGAAAGTAATAACGGATAATACTGATGGTAAGGAATATCTCTACTATGTGTCTGTGTTGGATGCGACCAACTATATTCAGTGAATTAATATTGAAACAGGTATTACCGAGAGAGTAGCTGGAATAGCTTTTGATTTTGATGCGGTACTTATGAAGCTTTCGATAATGGAGCTGTTGCTACCGATCCTGATGCTGATAATTATATTGCAGAAGCAGATACGGAAAACAATAGTTGTCAATATGGAATTGATTTAACATTTTATATGGCCGATTCAACGGCTGAACGCTTAATGTCTGAAGGTGCCGTTCCGCCGTTATTATATTATATAGGCTCTACGGATGTAGCCATTCAGACTGCGGCAATAATTAACTGGGAGACTGATTCAACTTCTAATATTGCACCAGATTGTGGCGCAAATGGACCGTATGTTTAATACTATATATTTAAAGATTTCACCAAAGGTTTAAGTTCGGTTTATTTCAAAGGATCTTATAATGGAGGAAGCATTCAGTATGGCACAGAGCTCATGCTGGGTGATGGACGTTGTGCTATAATCCGAATCTGAATCCGACCTTATTAAGGGTCCAAAACACATATAAATATAAGGCATAAAAAAACCGGAATTACATTGAGGTTCTCATCAAAATTCAAAAAGGCTATGGCATTTAAATAGAATCACTCAAAACTAAACTACAGCGCATAAAAAAACCAGAAGTGCATTGAGGTTCTCGAAATGCACTTCTGGTTATAGTATTCTTAAAAAGAAATAATTTAATCCTCTTTTTTAGATTCTTTTTTCTTCGGCGGTTTTTTGCCTTTTTCAATTTTGATGATGATCTCTTCTTTCTTTTTATCAAAACTGATTGCAATCGTATCACCTTCAGCCAGTTTAGCGTTAATTATTTCCTCCGCTAACGGATCTTCAATGTATTTCTGGATCGCACGATTTAAGGGACGCGCTCCATACTTTTCATCATATCCTTTATTGGCAATATAATCCTTCGCCTCATCCGTAATCTTCATTTTATACCCCAAGTCATTCACTCTACCATACAATTTTTTCAACTCAATGTCGATAATTTTATGAATATCAGAATTCGTTAATGAGTTAAAGATGATCATATCATCAATACGGTTTAAGAATTCAGGAGAGAACGCTTTTTTCAATGCATTTTGAATGATTTTTTGCGAATTCTCTTCAGCTTGATCAGCTTGCGACTTCGTTCCAAAACCAACCCCAGTTCCAAAATCCTGCAATTGACGCACACCAATATTTGATGTCATTACAATCACCGTGTTTTTAAAATCTATTTTACGACCTAAACCATCCGTCATATGTCCATCATCTAACACTTGTAATAAGATGTTAAACACATCAGGATGCGCTTTTTCAATCTCATCTAACAAGATAATAGAGTAGGGCTTCCGTCTTACTTTTTCAGTTAATTGTCCACCTTCTTCATATCCGACATATCCCGGAGGTGCTCCTACCAATCTTGAGATCGAGAATTTCTCCATATATTCTGACATATCCACACGAATCAACGCATCTTCAGAGTCGAACATAGTACGAGCTAACACTTTAGCCAACTGTGTTTTACCAACACCAGTTGGCCCTAGGAAGAAGAATGAACCAATTGGCTTATTCGGATCTTTTAAACCTGCACGGTTACGCTGAATCGCTTTAACAACTTTCGCTACCGCCGCATCTTGTCCGATTACATGCCCCTTGATAGTCTCGCCCAAATGTTGGATTTTACCATTTTCAGATTCTGAAACCTTACGCAAAGGAATTCCCGTCATCATTGAAACCACTTCGGCCACATTGTCTTCAGAAACCATTACGCGATTTTCTTTCGCATCTGCCTCCCAACGCGCTTGTGCGTTTTCAAATTCAATCTGTAGATTCTTCTCAGTATCTCTTAATTCTGCAGCTTTTTCATATTGCTGACTCTTAATGACATTACCTTTTTCATCCTTAATAGCCTCAATCTTCTTCTCTAATTCGGTAATCTCTTTCGGTACATTAATATTCGTAATGTGTACACGAGATCCTACTTCATCCATAGCGTCAATCGCTTTGTCTGGCAAATTACGGTCAGACATATAACGTTCCGTCAATTTAACACAAGCATGAATGGCTTCCTCTGTATATATAACATTATGATGATCTTCGTAACGCTCCTTAATATTGTTCAATATTTCAATTGACTCTACAATATTAGTAGGCTCAATTAATACCTTTTGGAAACGACGTTCCAAAGCACCATCTTTTTCTACATATTGTCTAAACTCATCTAAGGTAGTGGCTCCAATTACTTGAATTTCACCTCTTGCCAATGCCGGCTTAAACATATTGGAAGCATCTAAAGAGCCTGAAGCTCCACCTGCACCTATAATGGTGTGAATCTCATCTATAAACAAAATAATGTCTCTAGACTTCTCTAATTCATTCATAACGGCTTTCATTCGCTCTTCAAACTGACCACGGTATTTGGTCCCAGCAACTAATGAAGCTAAATCTAAAGAGATAATCCGTTTGCCAAATAAAACACGCGAAACCTTCTTTTGAACAATTCTTAATGCCAAACCTTCAGCAATTGCAGATTTTCCAACTCCAGGTTCACCAATTAAAATTGGATTGTTTTTCTTTCTTCTCGATAGAATTTGAGAAACACGCTCAATTTCTAATTTTCTACCAACAATAGGATCCAATTTATTTTCTTCTGCCATAGCAGTTAAATCACGTCCAAAATTGTCTAAAACTGGTGTTTTTGATTTACCATCAGATGACTGCTTAGCGCCTGTTTCACCCTTATTGCCGTAACCGGACCCTTCATTACCCTGGTCATCATTATCGTCTGTGTTGCCAGGAAATTCGGCTTTTGGGTAATTTTGTTCTTCAATCATTGCTTCTAGTTCTTCTTTTATATTTTCGTAAATAACACCATATTTGCTCAATGTACGCGTAGCTAAATTATTTTCTTCTCTTAAAATTGCTAACAAGATATGCTCCGTTCCAACTTTGCTACTTTTAAAGAGTTTTGCCTCTAAATAAGTAATTTTCAATACCTTTTCAGCTTGTCGCACTAAAGGAATGTTGTTGGCGGTTATGCTTTTGACCCTGTTTTCTTTTAAAGTTTTCTCCAGTTCTAATCGAATGCGCTTCAAATCAACTTGGAACTCTAATAATAATTTAATTGCTAACCCTTCGCCCTCTCGAAGGATTCCCAAAAGGATGTGTTCAACACCCAAATAGTCATTCCCTAGGCGCAAGGCCTCCTCTCGACTGAACGATAGGACATCTTTTGCTCTTGCAGAAAAATTTGCATCCATAGTTTTTCAATTATCTTACCAGTTATAACACTTAAACTGACGTATAGTTTTTAATTAGTATGAGGATTTGTGCCATTAATTTACTCAATTTTAGTTACGCAACTGCCATTAAGACGGACAAAATCATTCAAAATTTCAATTTTTTAAATTATTGTTTCGGTTGATCCCACAATAACCCAATAATTTTGGATTGTTAAAATACGAACAACAAATTTTGTACCGATTGTTAATAAACAATATTTTCCTGCCATTTTTGTTAATAAGTCGCCATTCTGACATGGATTTTATAGGGAAAAAATGTCTATTTTCGACCTTTAAAACTAAAAAGAAATATACTATATGGCCGAAGGAGAAAATATCATTAAAATAGACATTGATGAGGAGATGAGATCAGCCTACATTGATTATTCAATGTCGGTAATTGTATCAAGAGCTCTACCAGATGTAAGAGATGGTTTGAAGCCTGTTCATAGAAGGGTGTTATACGGAATGCAAGATTTGGGTGTTTATTCAAATCGACCACATAAAAAGTCTGCAAGAATAGTAGGGGATGTCCTGGGTAAGTACCATCCGCATGGAGATTCTTCTGTATATGACACCATGGTGCGTATGGCGCAGCCATGGTCATTGCGATATCCAATGGTTGATGGACAAGGAAACTTTGGATCGGTAGATGGTGATAGCCCTGCTGCCATGAGGTACACTGAGTCTCGTTTGCAAAAAATAGCTGAAGAGTTATTGGCCGATTTGGATAAAGAAACGGTTGACTTTGCGTTGAACTTTGATGACTCTTTGACAGAGCCTACAGTTTTACCCACTAAAATACCTAACCTTTTATGTAATGGTGCTAGTGGTATTGCGGTTGGAATGGCGACGAATATGCCTCCACATAACTTAACAGAATGTGTTGATGGTATTACAGCATATATCGACAATAGAGATATTGACATTGAAGGCTTAATGGAATACATTAAGGCTCCTGATTTCCCAACTGGCGGTATTATTTATGGCTATGAAGGGGTTAAGGATGCTTTCAACACTGGTCGAGGTCGCGTCATGATGCGCGCCAAAGCTGTGATTGAAGAGATTCGGGAAGGTAGAGAAGCGATTATAGTAACTGAAATACCTTATCAAGTGAACAAGGCTGAAATGATCAAGAAAACAGCTGACTTGGTGAATGATGGGAAAATCTCTGGAATCTCTGATTTAAGAGATGAGTCTGATAGAAATGGAATGCGCGTCGTTTATGAGTTGAAGAGAGATGCCATACCAAATGTTGTGTTAAATAAGTTATTTAAATACACAGCACTACAAACCTCATTTTCAGTAAATAACATTGCCTTAGTTAAAGGTCGTCCTGAAGTTTTGAATTTAAAGGATATGATTGTTCACTTTGTGGACCATAGACATGAAGTTGTCGTAAGAAGAACTCAATTCGAATTGCGTAAAGCTGAAGAGCGTGCTCACATCTTGGAAGGTTTAATCATTGCTTCGGATAATATTGATGAAGTAATTAAGTTAATTAGAGGATCTAAAAGCCCTGAAGAAGCGAGAGAAAAGTTAATGACTCGTTTTGAGTTAAGTGATATTCAGTCGAGAGCAATTGTAGAAATGCGATTAAGACAGTTAACTGGACTAGAGCAAGACAAGTTAAGAACAGAGTATGATGCATTAATGATTACCATTGCTGATTTGAAGGATATTTTATCAAATGAGGATCGTAGAATGCAAATCATCAAAGATGAATTACAGTATGTAAGAGATAAATATGGTGATGAGCGCCGTTCTATCATTGAATATTCTGCGAATGAAATGAGTATTGAGGATTTAATTCCTAATACTGAAGTTGTAATTACCATTTCTCACGCAGGCTATATTAAACGTACTTCATTAGATGAGTACCGTGTTCAAAGTAGAGGTGGAGTCGGAGCAAAAGGATCTGCAACAAGAGATAAAGATTTCTTAGAGCATTTATTTGTAGCGACTAACCACAACTGGTTATTGATCTTTACTGAAAAAGGAAAATGTTTCTGGATGCGAATTTTTGAAGTTCCAGAGGGAAGTAAAGGAGCGAAGGGAAGAGCATTGCAAAACTTAATTAATATCGAACAAGATGATTCTATTAAAGCATTCATCAATGTAAAAGATATTAAGGATCCTGAATACATTGAAGACAAGTACATTGTAATGTGCACTAAGAAAGGGGTAATCAAGAAAACGAAGCTTGAGGCTTATTCTAGACCACGTACAAATGGTATTAACGCTATTGGTATTCGTGAAGGAGATGAGTTGTTAGAAGCGAAGCTGACAAACGGTACAAATGAGATCATGCTTTCTTTAAAGTCTGGTAAAGCCATTCGATTTAATGAAGAAAAGGTTCGATTCATGGGCCGCACAGCTTCAGGTGTTCGCGGAATTACCTTACAGAATGACAAGGATGAAGTTGTTGGAATGATTGCTGTTGAAAATGATGAAGCCAACGTATTAGTTGTTTCGAGCAATGGATATGGTAAACGTTCATCAGTTTCTGACTACAGAATTACGAATCGTGGTGGTAAAGGCGTTAAAACCATAAACTTAACTGATAAAACAGGATCGTTAATTTCCATGAAAAACGTAACGGATGATGATGATTTGATGATCATTACACGTAAAGGAATCACAATTCGAATGCACGTTGATGTATTACGTGTTATGGGTAGAGCAACACAAGGCGTGAAGCTGATTAGCATAAGAGGTGGTGATGAAATCGCTGCTGTTGCTAAGGTTTACCGTGACAGAGACACTGAAGAGGATGAAGTTGAATTAGATGAAGATGGGAATCCAATTATTGTAGAAAACGCTGAAGGAACTGATGTAACGAACGAAGCTGAAGGAGCTGCAGATGATGCAGGTTCTGAGGAAGAATAGATTCTGATTTATAATAATCTAAAACGTGTGCTTTTGGTAGCACTCCTTTTTTTATTTCTTAATGATTCTACTATAAAAACTTTTTCCTTGTTTATTTTGGAAGTTTAGGATATATGAACCAGATTCAATCGAACTGACATCAATTGGGTCGCCATTCCATTCCTGTTTGAAAATGATTTCGCCAGTTAGACTATGAATTGTGATATGACCTGGGCCTAGTTCTGCAGTAAGTTGCAAATCACTTATTGTAGGGTTAGGATAAACAATAATTTCCTTTATCGCTTCGCTTTCAATCCCCAATTCAGGCAATAAGCAATAATGCGTGGCAAATCCAGGAAAATAATGCAGCTCAATATATTGAATTAAAGATAAGGCCAAGCTATCCGCCAATTGGTTTCTTAGCGTCTCATCCCAGCGGACATCTGAATTAAACTCTAGCTGAATAGCCTCCACCAAACCTCCATTTTTTGAACCATGTAAAACGGTATTATGACCTCCGTTAAAATAAGGTTCTTCATCTAAGGGAAAAGGAATCGCTGCACTTGGAACAGGTGGAAACCCTTGTACTTGAGGCATTTCGCCTAAACTGTGTTCGCTTCTTATCATTTCTGCACACGTTAATTCGCCGCTATTATCTGTCACCAATTGTTTAATCGCCGTTTCATCAATCAAATCCCCTGTGTTCAATTCTTCATCACTTAATTGAAGTTCACTTCTTGTAAACAAATATCCTAATTCAATCCTTTCAATATCGTGCGCATGTCCATGCATATCAAGAAATAATCCTCTTCCATAATTTTTAATTATTGTAGCCTTAACCGTGTCAATAAAGGCATGATAAGTATACCATGACTCTTCCACATCAGTATTTCCATCCGCAGCTGTCTCAATAGAACGATTGGCATCAAACTTCTTTCTGTGTAAAAGGTTGATAACCGTGTAAGGATAACAACCTGTGATATTATAAATATCTTCTCGCAACGCCATGTTTAATTCTTGGGTATAACTGTCCCTGGCATAAACGCATCCATCACAATCTCTATCTGGTAAAGAATCGGGTTCTAGATAACCACCATGGGGAGAAGATAGCACAATGGGGATATTACCCGGAAGATATTGTACATAATTATTTGAATACAAATAACTTTCTCCAGATTCAAATCCTTGCGCCCTCACAAGTGAAGAATTCATAACAAGGACGACTCCTGATACAAAAGGCAGGATATACTGCATCTAGTCAAATTACAACTTATATCAGACTTCGTTTTCTGTTTAGTCAAAATTGAATACAAAATGTACAAAACTCGACGAGTTTTAATCAATACATCCTATGATCTTTGAAATTCTCATTGTCTTTAAGTATTTTTGCACTATGGCACAACTTTTGGATTGTGTCGTGCGGAATCGAAAGCGATTCTGCATCTATTAAAAAATGATAAACAAAATGAAAATGAAACAAATCGTATTTACGCTAAGTCTTGCCTTTATCGCGGCAACTGGGTTTAGCCAGAAAAGTAATGTTACAAATGCTGCATTAGCATACAAGTCTTACGAAGGTAGCCTGATCGACCAAGATCAGGAACAAGCGGTTAAAGATATTCTGGAAGCAAAAGGATATATTGACAAAGCAGCTGTGCATGCCGACACGAAGGATGACGCTAAATGTTTAATGTATTTAGGTAAAATAAATATCGGTGTTGGTTTTGGATACGCAATGGATAGTTCGGCATTTACTGGAATTGACGTGGAAAAAACGTTTAAAGAAGGTTTTGCAGCATTAAAAAGATCAAAAGAAGTAGATAAAAAAGAACGCTATGTTGAAGATGTGGATGGTTACGCGAATTATTGGAGATCAATGATGGCAAACCAAGGCATTACGGCATATGGCGAACAACAATATGAGGTTGCCATAGCAGGACTTTTAGGTGCTGCTGAATATGGAGACGTAATTGGTATTGAAGATTCAATGTACTACTTCTTTGGAGGACAAGCGGCCTTAATGGAGAAAGAATACGAAACAGCAGAGGAAGCATTTAGAAAATGTGTTGCTCTTAACTATAACACAGCAGAAAGTGTTGGATTCCTTTCAGAATCAATGAAGGAACAAGGTAAAATGGAAGAAGCCGAGAAAGAATTGGCTGCTACAGTTGCTTTATATCCAGACAACCTGGACATCTTAATTCAGGCCGTTAACTTCTATATCGATCAAGGTAAAAATGAAGAAGCTGAAAAATCGTTATCTGCTGCAATTAAATTAGCACCGGATAATACAGCTTTAGTTTATACTTCAGGAATTATTTATGAAAAAATGGGACGCATGGATGATGCGGAGACGGCTTATAACAAAACGTTAGAGCTTGAGCCTAATCACACCAATGCAAAGTACTCATTAGGCGTATTCTTTTTCAATAAAGGAGCAGACGCGAATAACGAAGCAAATACGTATGATTTCAACGATCCGCAATACAATGTAAAGTATAATGCTAAAATCGCGGAGTCAAAAGGACATTTTGCGAAATCAGTTGATTATCTAGAAAAAGCAGAGGTTGAAGAGCCAAAAGATGTTCAGGTTTTAGAAGCACTTAAATCTGCATATGGTAAAGCCGGAATGGTTGACAAATTCAAAGAAACAAAAGCAAAAATTGCTGCTTTAAAAGGATAATAATCAAATAGAACAACATTTAAATCCCTACCATTCATTTCGAGAACCTCAATGTACGGTAGGGATTTTTTATTTTCAGTACATGCTAAAAATCCAACTCGCAAACGAAAACAACGTCACGCTTGAAAACCGCAAACAATTGCATGAAATATTGCGCATTGCTTATGCTTTAACCGAGATAGAAGTGTGGGGAGAAAATTACGTTCGCATTACCTTTGATGAATATAATGAACTAATTGATAAGGGAGAAATTTTAATTGCTTCTTTGGAAAATCAAGTGGTAGGCGGCATTCATTTTTATGAGCGTAAAAAAGGCTTGTACAGTTTTAGTTTACTCTGTGCCGATTTTGATAAAAGCGGCTTAGGTATTGGCAGGGCATTGGTTGATCGGGTTGAAGCAGAAGCGTTGAAGAACGGAGCAACCGCTATTCAACTGGAAATTTTACGCCCAAAAGGAATTGAAGTGCCGTTTAAAAAACAAATTAGTGATTGGTATCAGCGCATGGGATACAATTATAAAGGTTCGCAAAACTTTGCTGAAGTGAAACCCATTAAGGCACGAAACTTGGTAAATCCAAGCGATTTTGACTATTACCTTAAAACCTTGTAATAAAACCAAGTTTCTCCAGTACTAAATTCCATCCTGCCGAAGGGGAAGCTTGAAATTGAATAAACTCCCCAGTTTTAGGATGTTCCAGAGCAAGTTGGTAAGCGTGTAAAAACATCAAATCAAAACCCAAGTCTTCTTTAAACATCTTATTATGATGACGATTTCCGTATTTATGATCGCCAATTATGGGATGACTGATTTTATTAGCATGGATGCGTAATTGATGCCTGCGACCGGTCTCCGGACAGAATTTCACTAAACTATAGCGACTTTTTTCATAAGGCTGTACGGCAATCTCCACTTCAATAGATTCAATTTTCCCGAAATAAGTTTTAGCTTCCTTATACTTTCCGTTTTCAGGATTTTTAACGGGAGTTTCAATTAAACCTTCATCATCCACATAACCGCGCAGCAGAGCGATATACGTTTTTTTAATTGTTTGATTTTCAAATTGTTTTTGCAATTGAGCAGCAATTTCCGAAGATTTCGCTAAAACAATACATCCTGAGGTTTTATAATCTAGGCGGTGAACAGTATACAGCTTTGCGTGTACTTGCGCGCTTAAATGATCTACTAATGATGATTCTTTGATGTTTCGGGCATAGTAAGACGAATGCACCAATAGTTTGTTGGGCTTATTTAAAACGATTATTGACTCATCTTCAAAAACCACTTCTATCTCCATGGGTCAAAAATAAAGTTTTTGTCGTATTTCAGAGCGATAACCATGAAGGATGGCTTATTTTTGGGCTTTGCTAATAAATTCGACCTCATGTCAACTGTTTTACTTTCTTCGCCACTGCAAAGTTTTACCGAATTTCGGTTTAGAAATGCCTTGGATAAGTATTTTGGTGGAATAGATACTTATTACGCCCCTTACATTCGTTTAAACGGTAAGATGGTCATTAAGCCAAATTACGAACGCGACTTATTGCCTAAAAACAATACAGTTAAGGAGTTAATTCCGCAAGTAATGACCAATGACGCAGATGAATTTTTATTCGTGGTTAAATATGTGCAAAGCTTGGGGTACAATGAATTGAATTGGAATTTAGGCTGTCCTTATCCAATGGTGACAAAGCTTTGCATGGGTTCCGGTTTGATTAATGACCCAACTCGAATTGATGCGGTCTTAAAACGCGTGCACAATGAATCGGATATACTCGTTTCCATGAAAATGCGAATGGGCTTTCATGAACCAACCGAGATTTTGGATGTGCTCCCCGTTTTGGACAAGTATCCAATTAAGAACTTGCTATTCACGCCGGAATTGGCAAACAATTATATAAAGGTGGTGTAGACCTAGAGTCCTTCAAAAATTGTTTTGACAACTGTCACAAAATCTACTATAACGGTGACATAACATCAGTAGAAAGTTTCCGAGCAATGCAGGAAAAATTTCCGCAAGTGGATCATTGGATGATTGGGCGGGGGTTAATTACCGATCCATTTTTACCTTCAATGATTCGAATGAACACTACCGAATATGCGGAAGATATAGAAGAACGCTTTCAAAAATTCATTGATACACTTTTTGAAGGGTATTCCAGGGCATTATCTGGGAGAAGCCACGTGCTCACCAAAATGACATCCTTTTGGGAGTATTTCGCCCGTAGTTTTCCTAACCCACATAAAACGTTCAAGAAAATTAAAAAAGCTAAAACGATTGATGCCTATCATGCCGCTGTGGAAATGATTATGGAAGAGGGGTTCTGAGGCGGAGGATAGCAAGCTCTGTCTCTTATTTAAAATTCGGTGTTTAAGATTTAAGTCTTCCTTATGAAATCAAAAAAAAGAGGCCCAACATTGAACCTCCTTGATATTGCTTAAGAATCGCCTTAGCGATTAATGCTTCATTGAATAACGAATAGTTGATCTGCTATTTTGCCATCATTCGTAATTTTTGCTATTGATAGTCTCTGTAAAGGGACTATTTTATTTATTAATAATCAATAATCTTGAAGTGTGAAGTGCCGTTTCGCTTGATAATTTAACTATGTAAACACCAATGGCGAGTTCTGCCAAATCAATTTGATTGTTTGGATCTGTTAATTGAGTCTTATAAATGATTTGACCCAATTCGTTCACAATTTCCAAATCAAGTGGCATTTCCGTTCCTGATAAATCAATATTAAATTGCCCAGTTGCTGGGTTTGGATAGATCGAAACAATGCCATCAAATGACAATTCATCAACACCAGAGTCGTCAATCTCTTCGCTACAGGTCCAATCAATTTCAAATCCTTCATGAACAAGTTCATCATCCGAATGGAAAACAATTGTTACGGCTCCTCCAGTCGAGTTGAGCGTTGCAGGTGGCAAGTTATCATTACAAAATTGCCCCAATGAAGGATCAGTCACATCATCTCCATCAAAAACCTCTAACCAATCAAATGAACAATCCGCTTCGCCTTCAACATCAAAATCAACAAAAGTCAATTCAACTAATGTTGCACCCGTTGGTGCAATGGTAATTTGTGCATCTTCCGATACACCATAATCATCTGAAGATCCGCCGCTATCAAATAAAGTTCCTTCACAATCTGTTTGCGTTTCAGCAGTTCCATCAGTTGGCATAGTCAATTCATCTCCCGGTTCATCAATCTCACATTCCCAGAATACTTCGAAGCCGCTTAATACATCAGCTGCATCAGAATGGAAAACGATTGTTACCGAACCGCCTGCAGAAGAAAGTAAGGCAGGAGGTGGATTGTCATTACAATAAAGACCCAATAATGGATCAGTCAAATCATCTCCATCATAAACAGCCATCCAATCCAAAACGCAATCTGTACCACCATCAACATTAAATTCAGCAAAATCTAGATGAACCACAGATGCTCCAGTTGGAGAAATCGTGATTTGTGCTTCTTCAGACAATCCATAATCGCCTAAAGATCCGCCGCTATCAAATAAAGTTCCTTCGCAATCTGTTTGGGTTGGACCGGCGCCATCAGTTGGCATAGTTAGCTCATCTCCTGGATCTTCAATCTCACATTCCCAGAATACTTCGAAGCCACTTAATACATCAGCTGCATCAGAATGGAAAACGATTGTTACCGAACCGCCTGTAGAAGAAAGTGTAGCTGGGGGTGGATTGTCATTACAATAAATGCCTAATAATGGATCCGTCAAATCATCTCCGTCATAAACGGCCATCCAATCCAAAACACAATCCGTACCACCATCAACATTAAATTCCTCAAAATCTAAATGAACGACAGACGCTCCAGTTGGAGAAATCGTTATTTGAGAATCTTCACTGTCCGTATAATCACCATCCGATCCACCGCTATCTAACAAACGTCCTTCACAAGATGTTTGAGTAGGGGCAATGCCATCTGTTGGCAAAATTACGGCATCACCGTCATCTCCATAAACAAAGCATTCAGAAGTATCAATACAACCCAATTCGTTTTCAGCAATTACTAAGTATGTACCGTCAACTTCTGGTTCGTACGTGAAAAACGGTTCAAATGGGATTATTTCAAATGGATCGCAAAATGCCCATTCGAAATAAATTCCATCTTCAGCTGTAGCCTCTAAAACACCACCTCCTGCATCTATAATTTCATTATCTGGAATTCCGTCCAATACAATTAAATTTGTTTCAACGATACTATCACATCCTGCATCTGTAGCAAAAACGTCCGTATAAGTTCCTGTTTCGTCATATTCAGAATCGCCAACTTCGTATACGTCACCTGCGCAAATTTCTATGGTATAAACAAATGGATCGTCTGTAATAACGGTTAAATAGGTCGTCACAATACTATCACAGCCGTCAACAGATGTAAAGGTATTGCTATATGTTCCAGATTCATCATAAACATCACCGTCTACCTCAAAAGTCTCGCCGTCACAAATACTTGGTGATTGTGAAGAGAAGACAGTAGGGCAGGACTCATCTTCCAGATCTTTAAAGAAATAAGCAGCTCCTGCATCTTCAAAATAATCATCTCCGTCTGCGTTATAATCTTGTTGGAAAGCACCTACCAATATTGTTCTATCTGAAATAGAAATCGAAATTCCCATTTGATCTTCAATTTCACGATCGGAAAGGTCAATTTTATCATATTGGGCATAGGTATCACCCACCAACTTATAGATATAGCATGACCCGGCATTTTCCAAATCATTGTCTGTCGTTTTATCGTGATTGTCTTGATGTGCTCCGGCCACAATATAATTTTCGTCAACCGATACGCTAATACCCACGTGATCGCCAGCACTTCGGTCAGCTGCAACTAATTTTTGTAAGAAAGTCCATTCACCAGGACCAGTTCTTGTAAATACAGCGACACCCCCGGCATTTTTTCTATAATTAAGACCAAATTCATCTGTATCTTCCGTAGACGCTCCCAAGGCGCATGTTGTCCCGTCTATAGAAACTGGTGCAGCTCGGTCTAACCAAGAAATTCCAGGAAAAGTCAATAGTTCAACTTCATCCCAAACATCACCTTCACGCTCAAACATATAAGCTTTAGATGCAAATGGCCCACCAACAATGAGGTAATCATTCCAAATACCAACTGATTCACCAAAACGATCGTTCCAATCTTCATGCTCCGGGGCAAATTCAAAACCAGGACTTCTATCTGATGCTACAATCTTTTGAGTTTCGGTCCATTCACCGTCCACATCACGATCGAATACATACGCAGAACCTGCGTGATACATATAACCGAGTCCGTCTTCATCTTTATCATCATTATGCGCTCCAATAACGACTGTTGTTCCATGCACGGCTACTGACCAACCAAATTCGTCACCAGCTGCCCGATCTGTAGGGACTAGTTTTTGCACTTCTACCCAAATTCCGTCATCACCACGTTCAAAAACATAAGCTGAACCCGCTTTTGACAGGTTATCCTCTCCATCTGCATCATCATCTTCACCATATGCACCGACAACTACTGTTTCACCATCAATTGCTACAGACCAACCAAAACGGTCATAATTCTCTTGATCCGAATTGAAAAGTTTCTGAACAAAGGTCCATTCATCTTCTCCCGTGTTTTGATAGATATGTGCCGATCCCATATTTGGGCTTGCACCATAATCATCTGCATATGCACCGACAATGGCAAATTCACCACTAATATCAACAGACCATCCGTACCGATCTTCGGTATCGCGATCTTCGGCAGTTATTTTTAGAAATTCTAGGATGGGTTGAGAGAAACCCGTCGTTGCTAGTAATAGCACGATAATAAAGAGGAGATTTTTTTTCATAATTTATATTGTTAAGCTTATTTTTAATTGGACTATGTTGCTCATATTTTATATGACAACAGCATAATGGATAAATTTAGTTAATTAAAGATTGGATTCAAAATTAATAGGGAAATTGATGGAGGGAATTTTTTTTGGATTTGAAATCGGATTTCATCAAATGCGATAAGCTCGTAACTTTTGAAATATCTCTAAGAGTTCAAGGGATTTCAAAATAGCAGACTTTCTAAAAAGTAAAAAAGGAGGTTGAAACGTTTTTCACCCCTCCTTTTTTCGCAACCAACTTTAACTATATATGAAAATTTTTAATCTACTTTATATTTGGTTGAAAGGGGGGGGCAGAACCTAAGTTTTATCCCCCTTTACCGCAACCAACTTTTTAATATGAAAATCTTCTACTAATCTTCGGTATGATTACATACAAGTGGTGTTTTTCCCCTAAATAAAAGTGGTTTTTTTTTGATTTATTTTTAAACCCTTGATAAACCGTTGGGGACGCGAAATTGCGCAACTGAACTCCATCACAGATTCTTGGGATGGAACGGACAAAGGTGGAAACGACGTGCCAGACGGGGTTTATTTCTATACCTACAATGCCATTTTAGCAAATAGTACGGCATTTAATGGTCAAGGCACAGTAACCTTATTGCTAAATAGGGCGGGTGGCGCGCATAGTTCTAGCGATTTATTGAAGATCGGAAAATTTATTATTACAATGCCTTTATAGAAAAGCACATAAAATGGATTCCCATTTAACATGGAAATCGCAGAGTTGGCGTTTTTGATTGTTTCTAGCGTGAGAGCTTTAGACATGTGTCAAAATTGACAATATCTTTTTAGTTCGGATTTTCAAGGCCTGAATTTACTTCATCATCATTTCTATAATTACTTCAACTTATGATGCAAATACGCATACATCAAAGCAGAATTAAATGCAGATTGATCAATCGTAGACGAAGCCCCATGACCCCCTTCAACAGTTTCATAATAGAAGAGGGGGTGACCTTGATCAATCATTTTTGCTGCCATTTTACGTGCATGCGCGGGGTGAACACGATCATCTTTTGTAGAGGTCATGAATAAAACCTCCGGATACTTTTTGCCTTTATGGACATTGTGATAAGGTGAGTACTTCTTGATAAACTCCCAATCATCCGTGTCTGGATCTCCATATTCGCCCATCCAACTTGCGCCTGCCAACATGTGCGAATAACGTTTCATGTCGAGTAGCGGAGCACCAACAATTACAGCATTAAACAAATCTGGTCGTTGCGTGGCAACAACACCGGCCATTAAGCCACCATTGCTCCAACCAAATGCCCCCAAATACTCTGGTGAGGTTATTTTCTTATCAATTAAATCCTCACAAACACTATAAAAATCATCATACGCATTTTGACGTTTTTCTTTTAGTGCGGCTTGGTGCCATGATGGTCCAAATTCGCCGCCGCCTCTAATACATGCGACAACATAAACGTTTCCAGCTTCAATCCAACCAATACCAGGATCTGTTTTGTAGCTTGGGCGTTGAGAGATATTGAATCCACCATAAGCATAAACTAACGTCGCATTGGAGCCGTCCAATTTCATTTCAGGTGGATTACTTTCTTTATACACCATGAAGTAGGGGATCATGGTCCCATCTTTTGATTTGGATTCATGGTATTTTACAACTATACCTGCCGCGTTAAAGCTATCTTTTTGCTTTTTAATAACGGTGGAATTTATTCCATCAGAAAAGTAGATGGTCGGAGGGGTATTAAAATTGCTGTAAACGTAATAGAAACCTTTATTTTCTTTGCTGTATTCTACCAATGATATACTTCCAAACTCAGGCGCTGCGAAATCTATTTTTTTCCATTCCCCATCTTTCAACACCAATTTAGCCAAAAAACTTTGTACGTTTTTGTAATAATTAATCAAAACAAAATCTTTGCAAGCAGCAACACCATTTACACTTGATCGAGCATCTGGCTCAAACATTTTAACTGGATAGACTTTACCAGCAAGTAATTGTTTAAAATTCAAACTTACAATTGATCCAACCGGAAAGGTTTCATTGTTAATTTCCCAATCGGACTGTAGCGTGAGAATTAAATTCCCTTTATAATCATCACTAATCTCAGCGTCCTCAGGAATAGGCAATTCAACCAATTTGTCATCCACCATATAATGCGCGGAGTGTTTATAAAACGTCTCATATACCATTATGCCATGTAAATACTCGCCATCAGTGAAGTCAGAAAAACCCCAAATCCCCATATAGTTATCAGGTCCTTCAAAAATGGTTACGGCATCCTTAAGATCTGTACCACGTTTCCATTTTTTTACAATTCTAGGATAGCCAGAAGTAGTCAAGCTTCCTGTACCAAAATCTCTTGAGATAATCAGTTCATCTTTTGACAACCATCCTACAGAACCTTTGCTAGGAGGGAGGTAGAAGCCATTTTTTACGAATTCCATTTTCTCTAAATCAAATTCGCGTACTTCATTTTTATCTGTACCACCGTCAGAAAGTGTGATTAAGCAGCGCTTGTTATCTGGATTGAACATTGTCGCACCTTGAAAAACCCAATTTTTATTCTCCTCAGCAGAGAGTTCATCTAAATCAAGAATCGTTTTCCATTCGTTCATGTTGTTGTCATAATCTTCCTTGGACATGGTTCTCCAAATTCCGCGAACATGATTTTCGTCTTGCCAAAAATTATAAATCGTATTCCCTACAAGGTTTGGATAAGTGAGTTTATCCTTATCACTGTACACCTCCTTGTATTTATTGAAGAGCTTATCGAATTCAGGTGTAGCTGTAATTTTGTCTTTCGTCAGTTTATTTTGGGCCAATACCCAATCCATAGAACTGTCGCTTTCAACTTCTTCAAGCCAGAGGTAAGGATCGTTTTTCTGCGTATAAGCCGCAGAAGCCAGCACAGATAATAAAGAGAGAGTAATAATGAGAATATTTTTCATTAGAAATGATTTTGATTTAAAACAAATATAAGGTTCGAATCCAATAACACAATTTAATAAATGACAAACGGTTAAAAGAGCTTCTCTGTGTTTTCCCATTGTGAAAGTAAAGATGCAAACCTAATTGCCATGACCACGCATAGCACCAGCTTATTTGATAAAATTTTTCATTTCAGCGTCAGCACAGATATTTTGAAGAAAGTCAACATTCTGTTCATGAGATTCGCTAACAAGAAAACGGCGTATTATCATTTTGAATAATTACGCCTTGTTTTTTTATTGGGCCTAATTATTAGGGCTTTGCGCATATAGTTAATTGGGCAGATGTTCAGAATTTGATATTTGCAGGGAATGGAGCGTTTGGAATATTCTAGGCGATTCTCGGTGATTCAGTATTTGAGGTTTTTGGCGTGTTGTTATTAATTGGGCTTTTTTCAGAAATTGATATTTATGGGGAATTGGTCGTTTAAAAATTTCTAGGCGATTCTCAGAGCGTTATGTTTTGGCTGATTGTAAATTGAGATGAGGGTGCAAAGATTTGTTCGGCGGTTTTATTTTTTAGCAGAAATTTTGGTTTGAGCGAAGTGGGGCTTTAATGAACAATTGGGCGTTGATGATTGTTCCGGTAGAAATGTTATTTAACATAATATATATTATAGGCTAAAAGGAGCATTTTCTTTAATACGTGAGATTCGTCTCTTTGAGCAACTATAATGTATATTATGTCTGCGCTAATTCTGCAGCGCACAAAGTCCAAGCAAAATTAGCTTGCTGGAGTAAATAGATTCTTTGATTTGAAATTCTCGCTCTTTTAATGAAATCCGTTTTGCGTCTGTAGTCCAGCCTATAATTCGCCGTTATGTTAAATTGCCTCAAAGCCAAACACACTCATTCCCTTGTAAATTTTTAATATTTGAAATAATATTAAAAATTACACACAATATGCCAACGCTGGCCAACACACAAGTTTTTATTTCTGCCAGACCACAAAAAAAGGTTTATTCTTTCTCTCCCAACGCGCACACAAGCTATAGCAAATTCTCTCCATTGCATTCCGTTCAGTTTGTCATAACTTATATTACTGCTTGGATCACCAATCGATTGACATTTTTTAAACTACTTCTCATCAGATGCAGCATCTATATCTTCGATCATTTTTACAGCCTCGGCTTTTGGAGGGTAGATTTTGGAGACAATTATTCCCACAATCATGGCAATGGCAAAGGAGGGTGCTAATACATCCAACTGTTCTAAATAGGCCGCAATAGATTCAATTTTAGAAAACACAAACTTGAACAAAATGACCGACGTAAACCCAGTGATCATAGATGCTATTGCGCCCATTTCAGAATACCCTTTCCAAAACAACGAAAGAATTATTACAGGGCAGAATGTTGCCGCGATTCCAGACCAGCCAAAAATCATTATCCAAAAAACCTTTCGCTCTGGATATAAATTATATAATAAAATGGCAATACCAAGAGCCGCCAAAGCCATAGCCACAGTAACTAATCTTGAGAACTTTGTTAAATCCTTGTCCTTTAAATTTGGTCTAAATATTTTTTGATAAAAGTCGCGCGTTATTGCACTTGACGCAAGAATTAGAAGCGAGTCAATTGTTGACATAATTGCAGATAATACGATTGCAATAAAAATCGCCACTAGGACAGTTGGTAAGACTTCATGTGTCATCATGCTTAAAACATCTTCTCCTCCTGTACCTAAAATTACCTCAGGATCTTCGCCATGACTTGTGAAATATATTCTAGCAAGAATACCTATCGTTACAGCTGCAGCATCCGTTAATAGTGTAAAAACCAAGGCCACCCATTTTCCCTTATCAATTTCTTTCTCACTTTTAATAGACATGAATCGAACATAGACTTGAGGAGAACCCAAGAAACCTAATCCTATCATTGAAAATCCTAAAATGGTAAAGATATTCATCCATAAATCGTCACTTCGGCCCATGACTTGAGTCAAAGTTGGATCTATAGCTTCTAGTCCTTCTGTGATGCCGGTGCCGTGATCCATTGAAAACCAAATCACAATCGGCAGCAGCACTAAACCAAAAAACATTAAAATTCCCTGGAACATATCAGACCAAACTGCGGCGACAAAGCCACCAATAAAAATATAGAGGAGAACAATGACGAAGCCAATCAACGCACCTAACCTATAGTCGATATTAAGCATTGATTCAAATGCAATACCTGTTACATCCATCTGTGAGGCCACATAAATGACCACAAAAATAACAAGAACAGAAGCCGCAATAATTCGAAGTGTATTGGTAGATGATTTGAAATGACTTTGCAGATAATCCGGGATAGTTATGGCTTTGTAATTATCAGATCGCCTTTTAAAACGTTTTGCCATAAATTGCCACGAAAGATAGACACCTAGCAATTCTCCAACAACAACCCAATAGGCTGAATAGCCCGCCATTGCTCCCATTCCTGTGAGCCCAATTAACAACCAACCAGATTCTCCCGTTGCTCTTGCCGAAAACGCAACAGCCCAAAACCCCATGTTTTTTCCACCAACGTAGTAATCGCTCATGCTCTTAATGCGTCGTGAAGCCAATATTCCTATCAGAAATAAAATTCCGACATAAACAGCAAGTACGGCTACCTTAATTATTAAATTTTCATCTTGCATAGTGATTGAAATTTTTGGTTTTGCTTTCGAATTAATGAATCATTCAGAATCGCATGAAACAATTCTGAAATATTGCGCAAAATGCTCAAAAAAATGGAATAATCGGCGAATTGTGATTAAAAATCGATAAAAAATAGTCGAAAACTTATGAAAATGGCTAAATTTGTGCTACGCTTACGATTGATAAAATTGTATCGAATCGATTAATTGGGTTTAGGGACTAACCTTGGATTTGTACATTGATTGAACATAAAAAGCAAAAAGTCACTTGAATTCTACAGAGCAAAATCCCCTAATATTACAATCATTAGACGAGTTATCCTCTGCTTTATCTGAGGGAGAGAGGACGACTTTTGACAGCATCATACGAACCATGAAATTACCGCGCAGCGTTTATGAGAATCGCTGCTCTTGGTCTCAGGAATCGTACACCCGAAATTGCATTATTGAAAACGAGAAATTTGAACTCATCCTACTCTGTTGGGAAAAAGGCCAATTTACGCCAATTCATGACCACGGCGGTGAGGAATGCTGGGTAAAAGTGATTGAAGGTGAATTTAAAGAAACAATTTACCAAAAAGATGATTCTGGTGAGTTAAAAATGATAAAGTCGGCCATTTCAAAATCGAATGAGATCACCTATATGATTGATTTCATGGGATATCATAGACTGGAAAACCTGTCAAACGGAAGAAGCATGACACTTCATCTGTACGCAAAACCTATTCACAGTTGTAATATTCTTAACGAAGATTCGGGAAAGTTTGTGAAGAAGGATATGACCTATGACACAGAATCTGAAAAAAAAACTATTTAAAACAATAAAACTGCATGTCCAATATAAGTAATGATTTAGCCCTATTTAACGAGTTAGCTGAAGCTTTAATAAATGAAGAAGAACAGCATCCAGTTGCTGATCGTATAGATTCTGACAAGCTTTATGATTCCATTGACCTTTCACTGAATGACGGTGGAATGATTGATGATGAGTTTAAAGCGGTATTGCAAGAAGTTTTGATCGTAACACCAAAAACGGCGACAAATTTATTTTTCAATCAGCTTTTTGGAGGAAGACAAGGAAAAGCGGTTTTAGGAGATTTATTGGCGGTATTGCTTAATAATAGCATGTATACCTACAAGGTAGCCGGTCCACAAGTAGGAATTGAGCAAGAAATTATAAGACAATCATGCGATTTAGTTGGTTATGGTCCAAGGAGTAATGGTACATTTCCAACAGGAGGCTCCATGAGTAATTACATGGCCTTAGTTATGGCACGTGATGCGAAAGATCCGAATTGCAGATTGATTGGAATGTCTAAACCCTTGGTGGTTTATACCTCAAAAGAATCTCATTACTCAAATGCAAAGAATGTAAGTTTTGCGGGAATTGGTAAAAACAATATTCGATACATTGGAGCTGATGCAAAAGGTCAAATGATTCCGGAGAAACTGGAAGCACAAATTATTAAAGACATCAATGACGGATTTATTCCGACATACGTCAATGCAACCGCAGGAACAACGGTTTTAGGAGCTTTTGATCCAATTGATAAAATTGCAGATATCACTGAAAAGTATCAGATTTGGCTCCATGTTGATGGCGCATATTCTGGAAGTGTAATTTTTAGCGATAAGTATAAACATTTGGTAAAGGGAGTAGAACGATCAAATTCATTTAGCTACAATGCACACAAAATGCTTGGAACGCCAATGACGTGTTCAATCATTCTAGTAAATGATAAAAAACAATTGCATGATTCCTTTAGTAATGAAGCGGATTATCTCTACCAAACAGATGGTGACGATTTCAACCTTGGCAAAACATCTTTCCAATGCGGAAGAAGAAATGATGCGCTTAAGTTCTGGACCTTATGGAAATCAGTAGGCACGAGTGGTTTAAAGCAGATTATAGATCAACAATTTGAATTGGCAGACATTGCGCGTGAGTATGTAAGCAATCATCCAGATTATACTTTATATAGTTTTGAAGATTCAATATCGGTTTGTTTCAATTATAAAAATATTGATCCAATAAAACTTTGTACAGCACTGTATGAGCACCAAATCACTGTGGTTGGTTTTGGGTCATTTAATGAAGACACTTTTATTCGCCTCGTTACCATTAATGCCAACAATTTAAAGGCAGATATTTTAAACTTCTTTAAAGTTTTGGAAGATTATGCTGCGAATGAGATGGAGTTTACCAATTTGAAAGAAAAGATGATGGATTAATTTTTTGGGAACCGCAGCGCATAATCTATTTGCGTTCTGTTAGAATTGCGACGAATCAATTCCGTATTTTAAAAAGATTAAAATAAAGATTAAGTCGCATAGGCATCTTCCATCTCGGATAAAAATAATAGGGAATGCCATACTTTATTGATCGATAGTTTCGCATGACACCCAAACTAACATCTAGTCCCATCCGCGTTTCTTTAAACCCAAAATGAATCCCAATTGCTCCACCATACTCATTAAATTCGGAGCTATACCCTTAAGGAATATTAACATTTGGACTAACGCCATCATAAAACCACTCGTTTTGGCGTCCAAATTTGGTAAGCACATTCAAATAAGGCATTACGGGAGACCTAAGCCAAGTAAAATAATACCGATAATCAATCAGTACATAGTTTCGATCTCTGATGTCAAACGTACCGTCATTTTCGTAATAACCTGTCTGGACCGAATAGCTTTCACGCGAATACGACATATAATAATTAACGTAATCAACACCAATGGAATGGTGATTGAAAAAGCGTGCTTCAAACTAACTGATAGGTGTAGCTTTTCTTTTATTCGATACAAGTGTCCAAACCTTCGTTTCAAAAAATTGCACAAAAAAAAGGGATCTCAAAAATGAAATCCCTTAGTATTAAAAACTTATATCGTTGGAATTAAACCACGGATACTTTTACTGCGTTTAATCCTTTTTTTCCTTCTTCTAGTTCGAATTCTACATTGTCACCTTCGTTAATTTCATCAATTAAACCAGATACGTGTACAAAATGTTCTTTACCTGTTCCTTCTTCTAAAATGAATCCAAATCCTTTGGTATCATTGAAAAATTTTACTGTTCCTTTATTCATTATATTTTATTGTTTCTGCAACTTGATTGTTACAATTATACCGCAAAAGTACGTTTAAGTTCTAACATACAATCATAAATGTGAATTATTAATCGATTAAATTAAAAGCATTGCATTTTAGCTGCTCGATTAATGTGCCCAAACGCGTACCTATAATAATTGAAATGTTGTAGCGAGTAAGGTCTATTTAATCACAATCTTAAACTCCTCTATCGATTCACCTTCACCTATCTTTAGCAGGTTAATACCAGTGGTTACTTGAACTGCATAATAATTGAATCCATTTTTTAATTCCATTGCTTTAACTAAACGACCATCCATTGAATACAATTCAGAGGAATAATTATCGTCGTTTACAACAGTAATGTAAAAATTACCACGATTTGGATTTGGAAAAATGTTTAACTCAAGTTCATTCCCATCCGTTTGGGCGGCAACTTGGTTTGTACTTGTAATTGCAAAAAATAATGAGAAAAAGAATGCGAACTTAAATGAAGTGCTCATAAGTGATGGTTTATACGTTTAAAATTTGGTTGTTGTTGTTGTTGTTGTTTTGTCAGAATTAGCTGATTGGCTGAACTCTTTTCTCTTCTTCTAACGGGGCAAAAAGAATGGGGTCACATTGAACCACAGGCACATGTAAAAAAAGAATGTTAGAAATAACTTTCTCTACTAGAAAATAAAAGGAAAAAATAGGTTTGTTCGCCTGACGCTAAAACGACCTTATGGCAATGGCTCTTCGTCCGTAATCCTTTAGATACGTGCCTGATGGAATACCTTCCGATTCATTGGTCCAAAGAAAAATAGCCCAAGACTTTAAAGTGTCTACAGATTGGGTTGAGCTCCAATAATGACCACCTGGAATAGTTCCTAAAATGTCAAAATTTGTGTCAATTTTTTCTAATTCGCGGTTACTTGGTAAATACCAATCTGAAAATCCATCTGACTCATAATTATCACACAATGTGGCTGCGGTAACTTCTTCGCCACAAAGGGCAACAATGCTTGTCGTATTTGTTGTTCCGGTTCCTAACTCCGTGCCCGTTGCTCCACTCACATAGACGGAGTCACAACCCCAATAAATTTCCTCACCAAATATTTCATTGGCAATGATTAAACCATGTTCCGTGCTCGCATCATAACCAGGATCTCCAGGTTCAAAAAGATAGGCCACCGTTCCCCCACCGAAACTTTCGCCAATTGCATGGCCAGTTGAGAATGTGATTTCGTTCCCATAGTGCATTTCATCATTTACAAATGCATACGCTCTAAGGTAATAAGCTGGCGTACTCGGCACAGCACCCGCGCCTCCTTCTATACGTCCGTCAACGGGAGCGCCACCAGGAATATGAAGCGAATTTTGAAGTGTTGGTTCAGGTTCTGTTCCAAAAAGGAATCCATTCACACTGGTCGTTACTCCGTCTATATTCGCCTGCAGTATCACTTTATCGCCTCCATCATCGATTACAGGAAGTGTTTCAACGACAATATTAGCAGGTGCAGGACCTTTGTTGCAACTTACAAAAACTAAAATAATAAAACTGAATATGAGCGCAGAGAATCGGATAGTCGTGTTTTTAAATTTCATTAATTATAAGCATTTATTGCCTTAATTATTGTTTAAGTGCACAATAGAGCGCTTGGCATTTCAATTGGGGCAACCTTTCAAACGTGAAGTTAATTATAGAAAGTGAGTTTTTCAAGTTAAAATCAGATCAATTCACTTTTAAATAGGTGGCGTGATTTAAACTTTTAAAATTTAAAATAGACTTCCACCGAATCTTATACCTGCATTCGCGCCTGATTTTCAAAAAACGCAAATTATGAGAAGGATTAATGCCTACAAAAAAATGTTTAATGTTGAGGGAGATCTTAATCTTAAAGAATTGAAGACGACTTACCGCAGATTAGTTAAGAAATGGCATCCCGATAAGTTTCAAGACGGCGATTCTCTAAAAGCTGCGACTGAGGAAAAAAGTCAGGCTATAATTGATGGTTCCCACTTTTTAGTGAGCATATCACCCGAAACGAAAGAAGCGGATTTGGATTCTTATAAAACTAGAACCACTGTAACTGGCATTTCTGATTTTCAATTTGAAAAAAGCGTATTAGAGGTTACTTTCATGGATGGCGCGGTTTACGAGTACTTTGGAGTTTCTCCTAAAGTCTTTCAAAAAATGGTAAATACGGACAAATTAATGCGCTTTTCAAAACGAAATATATTCAATTCGTATTTGGATCGCCAATCTAAAAAAGGAATGGTAAAAGCAGAACCGGTAAACGTTTAAGCTTTCACTTTGGCTTCAAAATTAGCCGAAAACTCTTCTGTATTAATATAGTACCTGTGTTTTATTTTGCGCTCAAGAAAAATGTGACGCACTTCAAATTCATTGCCTTCGCCAATTACTAATAACTTGCACTTGCCATTATCACTGCAGCTTTTGCTGTTAAACTGCGAATCGGTTTTTAATTGGAAACCAATATTTTCGAACCTAGGTTCCGCCCAATCAATTTGGTATTAATTTCCTTTTTCATCTAAAAAGAAAGTTTTTGCCTTTTCATCAATCTCTTTTGTGATTTGCTTAACTAATATTTCCATAATAAATTTCTATTGTCTTAATGCGTTCTGTTATTCTCTTGGCTTAGAATGTGGGATTTAGATTTTGGCTTTCGTTAATAGAACGGTTCCGTTTTCATCCTTTAATGTAATTGATTGAATTTTAGAATGATCTATTTTGAGAGCTTTTGCTTTTCGTTCTTCTTCGGCGTTTGATTCATCTTGATAAAAAGCAAGATTATTCAATAAGACATAGGGCCAAGAAATGACTTCGTTCTTTTTAAAAGCACCACCGTTTTCCATTTCATACACCACTTCAGCGGATTCAAACGGCAATAAAGCACATCCAATTTTACTCAACCACTCTCCTCCTACTTCAAGCTCTTCAATTAACTCAATTTCTGCCAACATACCTGGAGAAGTCGCATTCACTTCACGCCAGTACATGGCATCTTTATTGAAAAAGTCATTTTCATTCATTTTGCAAAGTTAGTGTTTTTATTGTCTACAATACACCTCTTAATACAAGGATTCAAATATTAATGCACGAGCACGATTTGATACAAGATCTAAGCTACCTTAATATTCTAATGGTCTCCTTATCAATTTTTAAAAGATATATTCCACTAGATAAATGAGACAAGTTTATTGAAGATTCAGAAGCATCAAGCGTAAAATTCCCCACTTGATTTCCTAACAGATCGTAAACATAAATGGGTTGCGAATTTGCAATTGTATAGTTCCCGCCAACTATAGTAAATATTCCATTTGAACTTGGGTTAGGATAAACGCTATATTGATTCAATGTTGTAACTGGCAAACCGGCATCATCTGTCACATCTACTACTACTCCAAGGTCATTAATTCCGTTAGCAGCATCCCAAGTGCCCACATTCGCAAACCGAATAGCATAATAGGTATTGTTTTGCAATGAAGGATAAATATCAGTCATTTGGAGGTACAGACTATAGGCACCTACAGGCATATCGCTTGGAAGCGTAATTTCTGCTTCAATTTCATAACTTTCATTCCCGAACAAAAAACGAGTATTCACATCCAGATTGAAATAAATACTGGTATCCCCGTTTTTAAATACCAGGTTCACCTCCTTTTCAGCAACAGTTGAAGCAAAACCGATATTATTCAACCTTAAATCGAAAAGAAAATTGCTGGCTGGAGCTGCAAGCGTATCATAGTTCCCAGATTCCATCACAAAACGATAACCAAGCCTTTTCTGAATTTCTGAATAGCAACCTTCTTCCTGCCAGCGGTCTAAAACATCTGGATGATAATCGTTATTAATATAGGTCCAGTGTGCGTTTTCTAAATCAATAAGTGCGTTCTCACAATTGGCATAAGTTGGGTTATCGCCACATGTTTCGCCGCCCATTATCGTATACTTGCTTTCGGTTTCCCAAAAGGGTTTTTCAGTCGCAATATCACCAAATGTAAAATCGTTTGCTGCTACTAGAAAACAATCGTTATGATAACCCAACCTGCTCAATACTCCGCCGTTATGAGCTGTTTCAAGCGTCAACGAATCATCTGGCATAGTGAGTTCATAAAAGTTTGCTTTTAGCTCTGGATACCTTAAAGATATGATTGACTTTTCAGGCATTACTGATAATAAAGTGTCGGTAATCTCCTTTCGATCGAGCCATTGCGCTGGTGTCACTTCAGCATCTTCGTAATCAGTGCCAAATTCATCACTAAAAAAATTCTCTCCCCAAACTCCCCAAAAACCATTTTGAAGGGTGAGAATAACATCTGCATTGGCCTGAAGAATTGGACGCAATTGTTCTATATGTTCAAGTATTAATGCTTTACTTGGTGAATCGTTGTAGGGAGGCTCATCAGGCAAAAAACTAGTATACGCAAAGCGCAGCACCACTTTAAATCCTGCTTTCCGAAGCGTAGAAAAATCCTCTTCTATTGATTCTAAAAAAGAAGCTGAAATGAGCGTGTCTAAAAATGTATCCATATAAACATATCTAAAAATAATGGAGACACTGTCAGAAACACGACTATTCGCCAGCCATGCCGAATCAAGTGGATTGGGTGAAGAAGAGTTAGTTCGTGTGTAATTATAAAAACCTCGACTCGGATTTAAGATGAAAGCATCAGATTCAACATAAGTGACAAATTTATCTTGCCCAAAACTGAGGTTTAAAATTAAGCAAGAGAATACTGTGATCAGAATCGTTTTCATAATTGGGTATGCTTTTGGAATTGGTGTAAAGATAAGTTATTAATTTGTACTTCCTTTTTTGAAGTGGAAACTAGGAATATAAATAAGCTTCAGTCGAGATCAGTCTAATTACTTGAGTCGGAAATTCATAGTGGAATTCCGATCAAAATCATTAGTTTCGAAGAAATTCAAATTAGAACCTATGCGCTTGCTCTTATCCTTTATATCATTATTCCTAGTTCTTGGGGCGAATCAAATCACTTATGCGCAAACCAACCCAGTGTTAGAGGACGGCGAAGGATACGTGGCCGTTAATGGTGGCAAACTTTGGTATCGAATCATAGGTGAGGGAAATGAGACACCGCTTTTGATGATGCATGGTGGACCAGGTGGAACAAGCCGTTCATTTTATTTATTCGAAAAATTAACAAAAGACCGCCCAATTATATTGTTTGATCAGTTAGGAACCGGAAGATCGGGACATCATGAAGATACTTCACTATTAAAAGTGAATGAATTTGTAGAACAAGTGGCTGATTTAACGAAGCATTTGAATTTGAATTCCGTTTATTTATACGGTCATTCTTGGGGAACAGCATTGGCCTTGGAATATTTCTCGGCTTATTCAAAAGGCGTGGAAGGAATTATTTTCAACAGTCCCTATTTTAGCACGGCTATTTGGGAAGCTGATGCGGATACACTTATCACGTTTTTGCCTTTAGCTACGCAAAAAGCCATTGCAGAGGGCGAAGCTTCAGGAGATTTTTCAGCCAAGAGTTATCAACAAGCAAACAGTGTGTATTTGTCAAATTACGGTTCTAGAGGTAAAAGGCATTCGAGCGATTTAGACACGGCGAAAGCACCTGGAAATTATTTCATCTACAACTATATGTGGGGACCAACTGAATTTACCGCAACAGGAACATTAAAAAATTACGACATTATCGATAAGCTAAAAAAAGTAACCGTACCTACTCTATTTATTACTGGAGAATATGATGAAGCAAGGCCTGCAACCGTTCGTTCTTTTGAAAAAATGGTGCCAGGATCAAGCACAGTTATTGTGAAAAGAGCCGGTCATGCCACTATGCATGACAATCTTTGCCAGAATAGAAAAGCCATTCGTAAGTTTTTGAAAAGTTTAGAAAATTAAAGGATCATGGATGATTTTTCGAATGCTGCTCGTGGCTTTAATCTCACTCTTCCTTTGGCAATGTGCGTTGCGGGATCAACCAGTCGAGAAAGATGTTTCAGAAAAGGAGTGTGAGGTTGAAGACTTAGACCTATCCACCATAGAAGAAGAGACGACATTAATAGCGGAAGAAGCAGAAATCCAATAAGATAAGAATCCAAAAACGTACTCCTTCACCTTACTTGAAGCACAGGTATAAATAAACTCCATCCAATGGAGACTTATTAATGTCGATTTGAATTGAGGCATTGTATAATAGTTTTTAAGTTCAATTTTTCCACTCATCAGTAACTAGCGTAAACAATGAAGTTCTTGATATCTTTTTGAGTTTTAACAATTGAAATTCAAAACTTGGCGGAAGAGACACATAACAATGAGTTAAATATATCCAAGATTTCGAGCGGTGTACTTTCTAAAACTTCAGTAAATAAATCGGTTCATTGACAAAAATTATTCTAAATAATTCTAATTTACATGTGGTGAATAGAAAGTCGGATGCGAATTTTAGTGCCGATTTATTAAGCCGCCACCTTACCTACTTCATTTCTACCCAGACTTTTTAGCCTGCGAAGATGAGAACGAAAAGCAGCGAAAGCTGTGTTTTTGCAATGATATGGTTGGTCGTACTCTTTAGCTGTTTGTTCTACGATTTTAGAAATGGCCGGATAATGGACATGACTGATATGCGGGAACAGGTGATGTTCCACTTGAAAATTTAAACCGCCTACATACCAGCTAAACAAGCCACTTTTTCTACCGAAATTTGAAGTCGTTTCCAATTGGTGAACATGATACTGATTTTCAATAATTCCCTCGGCGTTAGGCAACGGTTCTTCCAAACCCTCTACAATATGTGCCATTTGAAAAACGGTTCCCATAATTAAAGAGGCCGCAGCGTGCATTACAAAAAAGCCAATCAATACTTGCCACCAAGTGTAATCCGTAAAGATAAATGGCAATACAAAGAACACTGAAATGTAAATGAGTTTTGTTAGAATTAATGAACGCAACGCTTTTTTATAGGTGGTTTTAAATATGGCCAAAGCCCCCATTTCACTGTACATTTTAAGATGTTTAAAATCCAATAGAAAACGCATCAATGTCATCATGCTATATAAAAATGGCCCGAAAATATGTTGGTATTTAAATATTTTTGTATCACCTTCCCGATTCGAAGTTAATCGCAAGGCTTTCGAATCTATGTCATTATCCCATTCGTGAATGTTAGGATATGTATGGTGTAAAACGTTATGCTGAACTTTCCAATTCAATACATTACTTCCCAAAAGAAACATAGTATTCGTCATTGCGGCATTCAACCATTTTTTTCTCGAAAATGAACCGTGAGCTGCATCATGCATTACACCCATTCCAATGCCAGCCTCACCTACACCCACTAGCACCATTAGTATTAATGCGTACCATGCGGGCAAATCAACCAAAAAGACAATGGTCAAGCCTGAAAGATAAATTCCTAGCATAAAAAATGCCTTCACAATCATTCTAGAATCACCAAAATGAGATGCGTTATTTTCTTTAAAGTAGCCTCTAACGCGCTTTGTTAGTTCTTTTGAAAAATCGACTTGTTTTTTATTCTGAGCGACAAATTTGATTGAATTCATAAAATATCAGTAAGTATTGAACCGAGACACTCGTTTTATCTCAATTATCGCACAAGATAAGCTTATTTTCAAGAGCAAAGCCCCCCTATTCCATAGTTCACCCGTCCAAATACGCTGTTCTAGGTGTTTAATTGGAGAAACAAGATGAGTTAGCGATTATCGGAACAAATTGAACCACAACCTGTTGCCTCATAATTAAATCGTTTGAGGAAATTCAATTCGGTTGCTAATTAAAATTGAAAAAAATCGCTAAAAAGATTCGATTTCAACGAAACCGGCCATTTACGCCTAAATTTTACTTAATAAAATAACTCTCTATCTTATTCTTAAAAAATTAGATCATTCTATTTGATTACTAGAATGAAGAATTTAAAGCTTACATTATTAATACGCACCAAATGCACGAAATATTGAAAAACGCGGTTAGCGAAGTTAAGGACGGAATTAATCCATTTTAGGCTTTTGGCGAAACGTCTTCTTTGCGCTTTGAATCTTTTTACTTTTTTGCTTGCGCAGTTTTGAACCTTTTGAAGGTTTTGTTGCCTTGCGAATCTTTGGACGAACCAAATTCTCGGTCAATAGATTAAACAACCGCTCGGTTACAAGGGCTTTGTTTCTGAACTGGCTCCTACTCTTTTCGGCGTTAATTTGTAAAACGCCCTCTTTGGTTAAACGCTTGGCTAACTTTTTTAATAAAGTCGATTTTTCATGTTCGGTTAATCCTTGCGAATTGGCTAAATCAAAAAAAGCCATGATTTTTGAAGCGACTTTATTGACATGTTGGCCTCCGGCGCCAGAGCTGCGCGCGGCTTTATAGGTAATTTCGGTACGAATGATCCCTTTTTGCATTGTGAAAAAAATGTGCTCGGAATTACAATATACAATCTTTTATCGTATTAATATCTTCTGCGCTCAAACAGCCAAAATTAACTGTCAGTTGAGCAATTAGTAGTTTGAAGATTTTAATTTTAAGAATTAAAATTAATGATTGCAATAGAAAACTGGGCTATAATATGGCGGTTTTATTGTACAAAGGGTCTTACACGTAATTATTCACAAAGGCAATGATTTAACAAACAAGTAATCATACGCGTAAATGTATCTCAAATTGAGTCTATCTTCGTTTCGTTAACCCTGCTTGGCGTCGCTGCTCAGATTTCCGCGCTATTTTGATTTAGATGAATAGCTTATTCACTACTCAACTGGCAAAGCTTTAGGTGCCGTTTGCACACGCGAAGCCAAATCGGTTAATGCGCGCACAAAAGTATCTAATTCCTTCGTTGTGGTAAAAACGTTGGGCGTTATTCTGCAACCACGCACATTAGATTGGTTTATGGCAACGGTCCAAATTTGATAGTCATCCATTAAGCTTTTCGCCATTTTATTCGGGCTCATGTTGTTAATACTGACATTGGCAATGGCACTAGATCGTTCTGTTTGCCAAGGCGTATTCAGAGAAACATTAGGAATATTTTTGACTTTATCGGTCCAATAGGCTTTCAAATAACGCAAACGCTCTTCTTTTCTTTTAGATCCAATTACGTTGTGATAATCAATGGCATTAGCAATCGCTAAGTCAACATGTACAGGCTTTGTGCCCGTATGTCCCAATCGATCAATATTATCAACAGGCATTACATTTTCCGCGAATAAAGGCCAGAGTTTTTCAACTTTGTCCTTTTTCACGTAGAGAAAACCAGCACCTAATGGAGCGCTCAACCATTTGTGTAAACTTGTGCCGTAATAGTCACAGTTTAAATCTGGTATTTTAAAATCGAGTTGTGCAAAAGCATGTGCCCCATCAACCATCACCTCTACTCCTCTTTCATGCGCCATATCACAGATTTTTTTAACCGGCAAAACATGCCCATTAATATTAACGATATGGCTAATTAGAATCAATTTCGTTTTCTCAGTAATTTTTTCAGCATAAAGCGATAGAATATCTTCGTCTGATTCAGGGTGATTGGGCAACGTAACCCGCTTTGTGACAACGCCGTAACGCTCATGCACCTGCCTGAACATATTTCGCATGGCACCGTAATCTTGTCGTGCCATGATCGCTTCATCACCTTCGGACCATTTATAGCCGCCAATCACCAAATCAAGCGATTCCGTCGTATTCCTTGTTAAAATCAGTTCATCAGCCTCACAGCCAGCCATTTTTGCAAGTCGCTGGCGAATTTCTTTTTGATTCGCTGCCATTATGGTACGCATATAACGCGAAGCTTGGTAATTAACGTCCTTTACATGTTTTAAATAATTCGTCAACGTTTCCTCTGGCATCATGCAGTAATAGCCATTTTCAAGGTTAATGTAGTCCGGATTAATGCGGTATCCTTCACGAATAGTGCTCCAAAAATATTCATCTGCAGCTAGCTGACCCGGTGGAATATGTTCATATTGGTGAACGATATTTGAAAGAGTTTTAACTCCAGGCATTGTGGCCATTGAAAGCAAAGAGAAATTCTTGAGGAAAGTACGTTTGTCCATATCTTATATTTGATCGTTTATAAAGATAATGCGTCGTAGCGTAAAAACAATTTTTATGGCGCCAAATCGCAGGTTTGCATCCTGATAATGATCAGGACATGCTTAGTCTCATTCAAAAAGTGCGCCATCCTTGAATCTGAGTTGGAAATAAAAAGTCCAGCCCCCGCCTTGGGCGGATGGACTGGACTCTGCGCATAGCGATTAGTTCATTATTTAACTTGAAACGTGGTTCGGCACGATCTCATAATGCGAAAGCTTCAAATTAATAGTAGCACGGCCACTGGTGAGTGTTCGTAAATCACTGATATAACCAAACGTTTTGGCTAAAGGAACTTCGACTTGAATAACCTTGCGGTTTGCTCGCTCTTCAATTCCTACAACAGTTCCACGTGGAAAATGCAGTAGAGTATCGTTTTTCATTGCACCAACGTTCATCATCCACTCGTTCCCTTCGCTCAGCGCTAGCACTAAACGTCCCCCTGCATCCGTTTTAAATTCTTTGCGGGAAAAAGTCGAAGTCTCAATTAAGACAATTGGCAAATTCGCCTTGGGTCCTTTTGAGTCATTCACTACAATTGAGTAGTTTAAAGTTCCTTCTTGAGCAAATACTTGGCTGCTTATTAGTAAAAAGCTCAATAGCGTCAGTAATCGTTTAATTTGTTTCATAGCACGGTTTTAATGCGGTTTATTGTTTCTTGAGTATTCATTTAATGTGCGGGGCTTAAATAGGTTACAATTTGATGCAATGTGATATGTGTATCGTGTCACTCGTTTAGCTGAAACATGTGAAATTCAGTTTTCAAAAAATTTATTTATTAAAGATAAAAAGGAGATTTTAGATTTCAAATACGGTATAAACCCTATTTTTATCTAAGATGTTAGTCCACCCTAGATGCATGGATCTTGATTTAGGCCATTTAATAACACACTGATAACGACCGTTTACAATGATCTTGAAAATGTTAACTGTTTATTCGAATCTGTGATTCCGTTGTTAGACTTAAGTACTATCATTGATTATTTGAAATCACTAGACTCACCGCCCTTTCAACTCTTACCTATTATTTAGATTAATAAAAATAAGGCTCGTCAGAATTTAGTAAAACCACTTTAGTGCCTCCAGGAATGAATTCCTCTAATAACGGAGCTGGTAGATCATTGTCTAAATTCAAGACCTCCTCTAATTCTAGAGCAGACTCGATCTTTTCGCCATTTTCATTGCATGATTCTGAATGTTTCGAATGATATCCAGTACCATTATTCAAATCATAGGTATAGGTTTCACTATAAACGCAATTTCTAAAGAAAGACAAAGTTGCAGCGGCTAGCTCCCAATTCCCTTCAGAATGCTCGAACGTATGAGAATAAGACCATTTATCTGCACTGCCTCCAAAATGAAAGATTTCCAGTTGTCCTTTTCTAATCTCCAACTTCTCGAAAGGATCTCCCATCACTCCTCCACTCTCACTTGACAAAATCGGTCCAACAGCCGTGTGCCATAAAGACCATAAGCCTTGATGTTCCGAGTAAATTCTGAGTTCTCTTTCAAATCCCATTTCACCTTCACGTCCTGTATTAAAGGCAATTGCCTTTTCATTAATACCGTCACCGTCCAAATCGCCTACGGCTTCACTCAACAAGTCATAATTTTCCGGAATCTCTACTTGGGGCAACCCACCTAGATTAGATGTATTATTATCACCCTGTCCTTGATCGATTTGTTCAGTATTATCTGCTGAGTCTGCTGAGTCTGCATTATCTGCATTCTCAGGCTCTGGATCACTACAGGCAAACATAAATATCATTGAAAAAGTTGCTAGCGCTATTACAGCTCTCTCTCTAATTGGAGCTAAGGCTTCATATTTTTTGGATAATTTGTACATAGATCAAGGTTTGGTTGCGTATAAACTTCTGTTCGTCAGTTAATTTACAAAAATTATTGGATAATTGATATCTCTAGCGAATCAATAGTTGTAAACAATTGCCTGTTTTTGCTCAAACGATTTAGTTTTAGACAGGCGTTTAGAGACAAGAAGCTCAATCAAAACAAACTACTCAAAAACAGACTGAACTAGAAGTTAATAGATAAAATGTGATGTTTATTTGATTAAAACCTGGGAACCCTGGAAGTAACTTGCTTAAAGAATAAAAGTGACGCCAAGAGATGCCCAATGATGCCAGCGTTTGCTCGGGTTTAAGGGCTCTCCTTCAAACGTGTGAAGTAACCCCTCACTTTTATATTCTGGAGACTTCATACTGTACCTATAAAAAATATTCATACTTGGAAATTGCAGCCCCAATGTTAGGTTATTGAAGAGCACTGCGCCAGAACATTCCTTTCGTAAGCTTATTGAAGCCATATTTTGGCAATTTCGAGATTAAAACTTTCATTCTTTTTGTTGCTAATTAGAAAGCCAATTTCACTTAAAATTTCGGCTTCATAATTAGGCAGATTTGGTCGCATTCCTCTGAAAGTAGGAACCATTTCGCTTAATGGAATAACTATTGTTTGCCAATTACCAATGGTGGAAAACTCATATTTATAAGCGTGGCGGTCAGTCAATTGATTTTTAACACGGAATTGATATTTTTTTTTATCGCCTTTTAACTTGATGAGGACTTTTGTTGAGCCGCTAATGTTTTTATTTTGAAAACTATAACGGATGGACGTAAAGCCTCCATTGTTTTTTAGTGATACGTCTCCTTTAAATATTGCGGTTCCGTTTTCAGTTGTCTTAAATTTACCCTGTGACTTACCCCCCATTACCCCATCATTAATAATGGTCCAGTTTTCAATTTCAGACATTTTAGAAAAATCTGATAAAACGTCTTGCGTTTGAGTAATATTAGAATTGAACATGGCAAGTGATAAAAGTAATGTGATCATAGTATTATTTTCAATAGAACAACTAGATAAGAGAATGGTTCGCCATTTTGTATTTCAAATGTGGTAAAGCTCACATCACCCACCCCAAATAACAGTGACATCCTTTTTTAAAGCGTAGCGCAAAAAAAAGATAAAACGAATAGCGGGAAAAGGTGGCCAAACAAAAAGCCCCCTAAACTAAAATGCTTAGGGGACTTTTAAATGTGTTTTATATTTGGCGATTAGGCTTCAACACCTAATAAATATTTATCTACAATCTCTTTTAGATGGGGTTTTTGTAATGCGCCTGGTTGCATCATAAGTTGTTTATCCATGGGTATAAAAAATATTGACGGAATGCTACGGATTTGAAAAACTGCAGAGAGTTCTTACCCCACCTCTGTATCTACTTTATAAATGACAAGTTGATCGCCATATTCAGCAGCAAGTTCTTCTAAGATAGGAGCAATCATTTTACACGGACCACACCAATCGACATAAAAATCTATTAGAGCCGGAACTTTTCCTTTAAACGCCCACTCTTTTTTCGTTGCCTGACGGCAGTATTACGAACATTAAAATTCGAAAAGGTGCTTCCGCTTCTTTAAACAAAGAAGCGCTTCGAGTGATTGGAAAAATGTCGAAATGGACGCTGGGGATCAATCATGGCCGCAACAATCCAATTGTTTTTACCCTGCCGATTCATTTTAGATTAGGATAAAGCCCTGGCTCATTTTAAAACGCCAAATACATTTGATGATTTGGGTTACTATGCGTTTCCGAAATCCTAAAATCATGGCTTCCAATAATTTTAAAGCCCATTTTTTCGTAAAACCGAATGGCGCGTTTATTTTCAATCCACGTAAACAGCCAAATTCCAGCCTGATTTTTTTCTTTTGCCTGGTTCATGTTAAAATTGAACAGCTCCTCTCCTAAACCCAATCCATGAAAGGCCTCTAGAATATAAATGCGCGCTAACTTTGCTATATTTTTAACTTCAACATTGGCCGCGGGTTGATCAAATACAATTTTTGAGTAGCCCACCATCTCGTTTTTATAAAACAAGAGCCGATAGGCCGCATTTGGCTGATTGATTTCTGCTTTAAAAATATCACGTGTATAATTCGCATCTAAGTAGAGCTGAATATCAGCAGTGTTAGCATTATGTCCGTGCGATTGTATAAATGTTTCTTTGGCCACTGAGGTGAGTTCGGCTAAATCTTCGTGCCCGACTTTTTCAATTCTAATCATTCTGGAATCAAAGTTAGAAATACTAAGCAGCATTGAAAACGGGTTTAAAAATGACTTGTCCGGTTGTTTGAATTACGAATCTCAAGTGTTCGCGAATGTGCTAATTTCTAAAATGAAAGCTAGTCAAAAGGACGCAGATGAATCAGATTCAGCTAGAACTCATTGATTTTTCATTACTTGTGCAACACTTGGATTCTCAATTATCAAGGTTATTAAAGGCAAAGGTTCCGAATCCAGCTGAAGCAGTCTTAACGCTTTAATCCAAACCTAGCTGATTTCGATAAGTGCTATCGGCTACCGTATTTTTTGTCCAATAATCTACCCGTATACTTTTAATTAGCGTGGCGCTAGTCGTTAATTCTTGGCGGCTGTCTCCCCAGCCACTAAAATAGCTTTCATTCCACCCTATTATTTTGTGTGGAAAAGCAGTTTCATAGGTAATGGTCACGTTACGTTCTAAACCTGGAAAGTTTAATTCATATTCTGTCTCCTCGCCATTGGGATGTCTTGTGAGCTCGCAATCATAGGTCTTCAGATCTATATGTGCTAGTCTAACATAAAAAAAAGAGGGAATTACTTTCGCGTTGCCAATGGGCAAATTTTCAGGGTTCAATCTAATCACCGACCAAAAATCATCCTCTAAATAGGTTTTATTCAGTTTTATTTCAGGACTTGATTCACCTTCAAAATAGGAATCAATTCGAACTTCAAACTGTTTCTTATTTCTTAATTCCATATAGGTATGCCCGCACCACTCTTGCATTGATGCCGAAACTTTTATGGCATGTTTTCCTTCATTAAATGGGAAAAATGTGCTTAACATCATTGAATAAGGATAAATTCCAGTATTAAACTTCTTGGTGAAGTTCAATTTCAAGACTGGTACATCCGCGTTAGTGGGCGTATCAGCTTTTGTCCATGACTCTTTAGAAAAATCCTCTGTAACAAAAATCATGGAAGCCTGACCTTCATGCATTTCACCGTAGCGAGCTTGTTCCAGTTTATAGCTCGTTATTTCAGCTTTTCCATCATGCCATAACTCCTTGGCTAAAGGGTCGGTTGGCACATTAGTCTCAAAAGATTCAGCACCACAAGAAGTGAGCAGCAAAACAGCAATCATTAAACTCAGCATATTTCGGTTTTTAGTTCTATTCATATTAAGGAATCATAAATTTTGAAGATATGACTATCCACTTGTTAGACATAAACAACCCATTTACCTTACAAAGCAAATAAAAAAAATTGAATAGAACTCAAAACCTAAATTTGATTATTAAAACAAAGTTCCTTGTTCATTTAAATCAGGGTAGATATATTCCTTGGTAGCTTCTTCCGAATCACCCACACCATTTTTTCCTACGAGGCGTCTAACCGTATGAGCTTTTAATTTTCCATCTGGCAGTGGTTTAATTAATTCTTCTACCTCTCTTCTATTTTTGGTTGTTAACCATTGCTCAAAATCAGTTGCCTCTAATATTAAAGGCATTCTCGGACCCGTTGCCTTAGGATTGTTGTGGATAGATGTCATTAAGTCGTTTCCTTTTGTAGTCACAATAGCTGCTGATTGAAATTCGTCACCAGTTGTATGATCCGTCCATTCGCTCCATAACCCGCCAAAAACTAAAGGCTTATCTTTTTCTTTATATTGAATGAAATTGGGAAATGCTTTGCCTTTATGGTGATGATATTCAAAGAATCCGTTCACAAAAATCAGACAGCGTTTATCCATAGCCGACTGTTTAAATGACGCTTTTTCAAAAAGCGTTTCTCCTCTCGCATTCAGCGTCTTATTTCGAATTTCTAACGCCTGAGTTTTGTCTTTGGTCCATTCAGGGATGAGTCCCCAAGTAAATCGTGTGGCGCGCAATTCAACTCCTTTAATTAATGTAAAAAGCTTGGGGTGTTCAAACCCGCTTACAAAGGCCATTGGGCTTTCTGTGTCTCTTTCAGTCTCATCTTGCTGAGCTTCTTGCCAATCCTGATAAAGTCGTTCTAATTCATCTCCAGGCACTCCATCTTTTAAAGCAGAAAGGTAGGCATTTCTTTTAGCATGTGAAATACTGTAGCACATGCTTTAAAATTAATCAAAAAACGGTTTAATTGTCTCCAACAATACATTCAATTGAATGACTTTTCAGCTGTGAATGTATCTAAGGTTGAACACTCGACTGAATTTTAGAAGAACGAGTTGTCAATTACCGCCTGTGGCTAAACGCTAAAATGATGCTGGCAATTAAAGATCCGTACAAACCAATACTCAATAAGTTTAATACATCACTAAAAACCAGGTTCTGTCGCATCTGTCTATTTTTTTGCTTTTCTTTAAGATAAATAGAATCAGATAAATAACTAAAATGCTAATTTTCAATTGAATTTATTTTGTGACATTTGATTTTATCAGTTGAAAACGGTTAAATTTGGTAGATGCGACAGAACCACCAAACAAACGGAAACATAAACAAAACAAAAGAAGCAATGCAAAAATTGCTAAATGATTAATAAAGCTTCTAACAAATCCTATACGCAATACCCTTCGGGATACTGCGCATAGCCAAACCGTTAGGCAAAATATGTCGAAATGAATAAAATATGAATTTATTTAATAAACTATATCAAATTTTTCTATCTGAATATGCCAAAAAGCGGATTGAAAAAGTAATACTTTATGTTGCGCTAACAGGGTTTTTTATTCACTTAATTTTAATTTACCTATCAAAATTAGGCATGATTAATTTTCTTTCAGAATCAGAATTATTTAAAAATCCGATATCTGCAATTTACACCCCGTTCTCTTTTATACTTGTCTATGAAGTTTACTTATTAATATATTACTTATCAAAGTCATTCACGAGCTATATAACCAAACAGTATGAAATAATAACACTTATTATTATTCGAAAATTATTTAAGGATTTATCTGGTCTTGAGCTGTCATCAGATTGGTTTAACATAAAAGGAGATTTACAATTCACCTATGATATTTTGGCATCAATCATTCTTTTCTATTTGATTTATCAGTTTGTAAAACAAGGAGTTAGGAAATCACAGATACCAGATGTAAATCAACTAAAAATTGAAAGATTCATCCGTAGAAAGAAGATAATTGCGATTGTTTTAGTTCCGATATTTTTTACAATGGCTTTAATTACACTTTTTAGTTGGACTTCTGATATCTCATTTACTTCAAATAGCTTACCCAGTTTTGAAAAAATTAATAATCTATTCTTTGATGAATTTTTTACCGTTCTGATATTAGTGGATGTCGTTCTTTTGTTAATTTCCTTATTTTACACAGATAAATTCCACAAAATAATTAGAAATTCTGGATTTATAGTTTCAACGATTTTAATCCGTATGTCATTCGGAGTAAGTGGATTAATAAGTACAATTTTAATTGTAGTAGCTGTTCTTTTTGGATTAGCAATAATAACAATCCATAATAAATATGAAAAAAATACTTTGCCTAACAACGTATATAAAAAATAGCGGAAGATGGTTAAGATTTGAAGATTTTTACATCTTATAAACTCCCTTTCAAAAACTAAAAGTAAGACGCTAAAAAGCGCTACTTTTCATATACAAACGTTATGCACAATTAAAAAGTAGGGTAAACCGGATTTAGTTCGGTTAATA
>TARA_B110000037_G_scaffold143954_1_pt1 | contig 138598 bp, 140 predicted proteins | sample TARA_B110000037 | Tara Oceans TARA_B110000037 (sample SAMEA4397196) | marine metagenome | biome: Polar Biome; feature: [MIX] marine epipelagic wind mixed layer (ENVO:01000061); material: water (ENVO:00002006), including particulate matter (ENVO:01000060) such as... | depth... | reverse complement strand
ATGAAGAAGCATAGGTTGCAGAGATTATTCCGCAAGCAAATCTTTTCACTGTATTAACTCGGGTGGTCGGCGCTTTGCTGAAGGCGCGTAGTTGTCGCACGGCGGCGCTTACATTCTTTCGAGCGTTTCTAGGCCGAGAAGATGCAGTCCAGTTTCCAAAGTGAGGAGCGTTTGCGCGCATAGACTCAAGCGGCGGGCGCGAATCGCGGGGTCTTCAATCGAGACCCGATCTGCGGCGTAAAAGGTGCTGAAAAGCCCGGCCAACTCGAAGAGGTAAGTGCAGAGGTTGTGTGGACGGTAGTCGCCAAGTGCTTGTTCGAACGCAGATGGAAAGGCGACCAGTTTGCGTGCGAGTGCGATCTCGGTTTCGGTTTCAGGAGCGGAGGCCGCGCTGACAAAGTCGTCCGTCGGGCGCACCTCGAGCTTGCGGAAGATACTGTGGATCCGCGCGCCTGCGTAGAGCAGGTAAGGGGCGGTGTTGCCCTCAAGAGCGAGCATCTTGTCCCATGAGAATTGGTAATCGCTTGAGCGGTTTTGCGAGAGGTCGGCATAGCGCACGGCACCTATCCCAATGGCCTCGGCGACGCGGGATTGCTCTTCTTCGGCGAGTTCAGGATTTTTCTCCGAGACGATCGCGAGGGCTCGATTGTGAGCTTCTTCAAGGAGGGCTTTGAGCTTAACGTTATCGCCTTCCTTTGTTTTGAGGGGCTTTCCGTTGGGTCCGAGGATAGTGCCGTTGCTCACGTGCTTCAGCTTTGGAAGGGTCCATCCGCGCGCTTCAAACCACTTCTTCGTCGTGAGAAAAAGCTGTTCGAAGTGATCGCTTTGTCGCGAATCGACGCAGTAGAGGATATCGTCGGAGGCGAGTTCTTTGGCTCGGTAATAAATCGTTGCGAGGTCAGTCGTGGCGTAGTTCGACGCACCATCAGTCTTGCGGACAATGAAGGGCTGCTTCGCGAAACGCGGGTGCTCGGGGTGGAAGACGACAAGCGCGCCTTCACTTTTCTCTGAGAGTCCAGTTTCAGCCAACTCTTCGTAGATGTTGTCGACGCGGTCGCGGTAGAAGCTTTCACCCAGGGCGGTGTCGAATTTCACGCCAAGGCGATCGTAGTTGCTCTCGAAGGCATGCCAGCTGACTTCGGTGATCTTCTTCCAGATCGTAAGGTTCTCTTCGTCACCTTGCTGGAGTTTGACGAGTTCGTCGCGGACTTCCTGTGCGATTTCTGGGGAGCTTTTGTAGGCGGCATTGCCCTCTTTATAAAGTGCTTCGAGATCGGCGACGGGGTTTTCGTGTTCAGCATCGAGGTCGTGGCCACTTTTCTTCAGGGAGTAGATGATCATCCCGAACTGGGTGCCCCAGTCGCCGAGGTGATTATCGCGGGTCACTTCAGCGCCCGCATAGGTAAGCATGCGTGCAAGGGCCTCGCCGATGACGGTCGAGCGGATGTGCCCAACGTGCATTTCCTTCGCCGTGTTGGGCGAGCTGTAGTCGACGACCGCTTTTAAGCCCTTTCGTAGCTGCGAAGAGTTTTGGGCGAAGGCATCAGCGGCGCCGAAGGCTTCGATCCACTTGAGCAGAAAGGTGGGTTGCAGACTGAAATTGAGAAAGCCCGGTCCAGCGATCGATACCGTAACGTAGTTTGGGTCGAGAGCGCCCGAGGCGACGACGGCGTCGAGGAGTTTTTGCCCGAGAGGTCGCGGTGGAACGCCGACCTTTTTTGCGACGCCGAGGATGCCATTGGCCTGAAAATCTCCGTGCCGCGGATCGGCGGCGCGGAGGATCGGGTCGAAGTCAGCGCCGAGCTCAGGTATCGCTGCCGCCGCATCGACGATGACTCGTTGGAGAAAAACGGAGGGTTGATAGTCCACCTGCATGGTCGAAGGACGCTGCGAAGGGGCGGGGGGCGAATCAAGCTATTCGCGTGTTTCTGAGCAAAAATGACCGTTTTTGAGATTCGTTGCATCCGGCGAGGACGCGCCTAATCGGCTGCTCGAGCAATTTTTACTCGACGGAGGCAACCTTAATCCGCTTATAGTTAAAAGTTTACGGATTCACCAACCCTCATCGGGTCTCACTCCGGATTATCTGCTCAATGAGAAAAACAATAGTTTCTGTGCGTAAGTTCGTCAAGCCGTCCTACGCCTACTTAATAGAGAAAAAACGAGATGGAGGCGAGTTCTCGCATGACGAGATTCGCTACATCGTAGACTCTATTTACGAAAAAGAACTGCCAAAACACCAATTGGCGGCACTCGTTATGGCGATCTATTTCCAGGGCATGAGTGCTCAGGAAACAGCCATCCTCGCTGAGGAAATGATGCTCTCCGGTGAAGTGGTTGATCTTTCGAAAATCACTAAGCCGAAGATCGACAAGTATTCGACCGGTGGCGTGGGTGACAAGACTTCGCTCGTGCTCATCCCACTCGCAGCAGCCTGTGGCGTCGTGATGCCAAACATGAATGGTGTCGACGAAGAGTTTGTTATTTCGAGCCTCGATAAGCTGAGCTCAATCCCTGGATTCAGTCCGACGATGGACCTTGCGGGGTTTGTCAGTCAGCTCAGTACGGTTGGGGCAACGATCGCAGGTCAGTCGAGGGAAATTGCGCCCGTTGATACGGTGCTTTATGAGATGCGTCAGCTTACCGCGACGGTCCCAAGTTTACCACTCATCACCGGTTCGGTCCTCTCTCGTAAGCTCGCGCAAGGTGCTGAAGGCCTGGTCGTCGATGTGAAGTGGGGCAACGGGTCGTTCATCAAGGATGTTGAGCAAGCGAAGCAACTTGCCCGTTCCCTAACGCGAGTCGGTCGCTCGATGGACCGCCGCTGTGTGGCACTTGTTACCGATATGAACCAGCCGCTCGGCGACACCGTCGGCACAGGGTTGGAAATCATTGAAGCGATCAAATTACTCAAGGGTGAAGGTCCTGAGGATCTTCAGGAGCTAGTGCTGAAGCTAGGTATGGAAATCGTTCGTCTGGCCGGTGTGGCTGGTTCAACGCTCTCTGCAAAGCAGACAGTCCAGCGCGCCCTCAAGGATGGAGCTGCATTTGAGAAATTTAAGGAAATGGTCGCTGCCCAAGGCGGAAAGACCGCTTGTCTCGATGATACGAGCAAGTTCCCAGAAGCGAAATACGTTCGTAAGCTTCCTGCACCGAAGCGTGGCTACGTCCACACGATCAATGCGGGTATGATTGCTCGCGGCGTTCAGATGCTCGCCCAGAAGGGCGGTAAGAAGCTCGACCCAGCCGTCGGCGTATCCGAAATCAAGAAAGTCGGGACTCAAGTGAAGCAAGGTGAGCCGCTCATGATGATTCACTACAACGACGAATCGAAGCTTGAGACTGCGCTCGACTACTTGCGTCAGGCCTACCGCCTCGCACCGAAGCGCCCAACACCGCCAGATCTCCTCGTTGAGCGTGTGGCCTAAGGGGTTCTAACGAACCATCAGTTTTATAAACAAAGACGCCCCGGACTTGAAGGTCCGGGGCGTCTTTTGTTTTAAAGGATTGAAGGGGTGTCTTTAGACGCGGCCGAGGTAGCTTTTGTCTTCGGTCGATACCTTGATTTTGTCGCCCGTCTTGATAAAGAGCGGGGTCTGAACGACGAGGCCCGTCGCGGTGGTTACAGGCTTGAGGGCAGCGCCGGAGGTATCACCCCGGAGAGCAGCAGGCGCTTCGGTCACTTCCATTTCAACGGAGACTGGTAGTTGAATCTGGACAGGATTATCATCGACGAAGAGGACGTCGACGGGGTTGCCCTCATCGAGAAAGTCTTTCGCCTCTTCGACGAGATTTTCGGCAAGGATGACATCTTCGAACGTCTCAGGGTCCATGAAGTGGTAGCCCATGTCGTCGATGTAACTGAACTCGAGACGCTTTGTGTCTGTCGTAAGAATATCGACCGTTTCGGTGGAGCGAATCTTCTGCGTCGTGCTCGAACCGGAATTGAGGTTGCGCATATTGACCTGAACAAAACCAGCTTGGCGGCCTTGCGACCGTTGTTGGGCATCGAGAACGAGATGCGGCTGTTTGTTGTAGAGGATTACATTCCCTTTTCGGATTTCAGTCGGAGTAGCCATGCTGGGTGTTAGTTAACGCGATCTTTGGATGATGGGCGGAAACGGGTCAATCGGTTTGTTACAAGGCTGTTCAACTAGAGCGTGGGCAATGGGGAATGCCCTTTACAGGGGAAACGTGCCCGATCTATATCGTAATGCTTGATCGGCGTCCCAGTCGGCCCCCTTGGTATGAAACAAAGAACAATCTTAAGCGAGGTATCTACCCATGGTAAATCGCTCCATACCGGCAAAGAAGTCCACCTCACTCTAAAGCCCGCTGAAATAGGCGCTGGCATCGTTTTTCGCCGTGTTGATCTCTTTGGAAAACCCGAGGTAAAGCCTGCCATCGAACTCGTTAATAATGAGCTCGTTCGCAGCACTGACATCACTTCTGGCCACACGCAGCTGAAGACGATCGAGCACGTTCTCAGCGCTCTCTCCGGCTGTGGGGTCGACAACTGTATCGTCGAAATGGATTCGGCGGAGCCACCCATTGTGGACGGTTCTTCTCGCCAGTTTGTCGAGATGATCGAAAAGGCCGAGCCCGTCGAACAGGATGCCGACCGCGAATACTTCGAATTGAAGGAGCCGATCTCGATCATGGACGGCAACCGCTCGATCATCGCGCTGCCCTACGATGGTCTGAGGATTACTTGCACGAGTGCGGATGATCGCGGCACACATACGCAGCACCTTTCGCTCGATGTGGATCCAGTTGTCTACAAGTCAGACATCGCCCACGCTCGTACCTTTACTGTCTACGAGGACATCGAACCTCTGCTCAAGATGGGTAAGATTCAGGGCGGTAGCCTAGATTCTGCGATCGTGATCAAAGGCGATCAGATCCTCTCGAAAGAGCCGCTGCGCTATAAGGACGAATTTGTCCGCCACAAGATTCTCGATGTCATTGGCGACATTACACTACTCGGCAAACCGCTGAAGGCCCACATTGTAGCGGTTCGCACGGGCCACAAGCTCAACGCCGAACTGACCAAGGCAATGTATCAGCAGATGCTCGCTGCCGAGGGCAGTAAAAAAGCTAAGAAGGCAAAAGCGACGACCAAGGCGTCGACCGCAAAGGAGCGCAAAACACTGCGACCCGACGAGACGACGATCGATATTCGCCGGATCCTCGACATCCTGCCGCACGCTTATCCCTTTGTTCTGATCGATCGAATCACAGAGTTTGTTAAAGACGACGAGCTCACCGCGATTAAGAATGTAACGATCAATGAACCGTTTTTCCAAGGGCACTTCCCCGGGAACCCAGTGATGCCGGGCGTGCTTCAGCTCGAGTCGATGGCTCAGGCGTCGGGCTTTCTTATGCTTCGCCGTATATCAAGTGAGGGCAAAGTCGCCTTTTTTATGAGTGCGGACAACGTGAAATTCCGCCGTGCGGTTGTGCCTGGTGATCAATTGGAGATTCACGCGAAGATCACAAAGAACCGCGCAAATAAATTCATCGGCGCGAGCGTTAAATGCACCGTTGATGGTAAAATTGTTTCCTCTGGCGAACTCAGCTTCGTCATCCTCGACGTGCCGGAAGAAGGGATGTAGTTAAAAATGGCTACACCTAACATACACCCCACCGCGATTGTCGAAGAAGGTGCCCAGTTGGGCGCCGACGTCGTCATCGGCCCACTTTCCTACGTCGGCCCGCTCGTTCGTCTCGGCAATGGTACGCGCCTCCATCACCATGCGACCGTCGAGGGCAATACCACGCTGGGTTCCGGCAATGAAATCTTTCCCTACGCACTCGTTGGTGGACGAACGCAGGATAAGAAATGGGCAGGCGATGAAGCTCCGGTTAATATCGGCGACAACAACATCTTTCGCGAACACGCAACCGTTCACACCGCTACTTTTGATGGCGGGGAAACGCGAGTGGGTTCAGGGAACCTCTTCTGCGCCTACAGCCACATCGGGCATGAAAGCAGTGTCGGCGACGACTGCGTCTTCAGTAACAACGCTACCCTTGGTGGCCACTGTGTGATCGGCGATCGCGTCGTTATCGGCGGGCTCTCCGCCGTGCACCAATTTGTCAACGTAGGTTCGATGGCGATGATCGCCGGTATGGCCCGCGTTGTTCAGGATGTCATGCCTGGCATGATCGTTGAAGGAACGCCAGCGACCCACCGCGCTTACAATAAGGTAGGACTGCAAAGGGCAGGATACGATGAGGCTGATCTCATCGCGGTGAAGCGCCTCTACAAGCATTTCTTCCGCTCGAAGCTCAATCGAGGCCAAGCTGCTGAAGCCCTCAATGCAGGCGACTTAGGCGACCACCGCTTCCACGAGCTGATCAAAGCCTTTCTCGAAAAGAGCACCCGCGGGCTCGCCTGATTTTAGGGCGAGGAGGTAGGCTTTAGTTTTTCAGTATAAGAATTTGGATACATATCGATAATTCAAATTATGGAAACCGATCACATTGTCATCTTAACCACCTGTCCAACAATGGAGGAGGCGGTTAAGATCGAAACAGATTTACTTCAGCGGCGCCTCGCGGCCTGTGTTCAAAAGGACAAAATAGAAAGTTCCTATCTTTGGAAAGGAAACCTCCAGACTGCGACCGAAGTGCGTTTGATGATAAAAACCAAACAGGCACTTTTCGCCGCGGTAGAAGGAGCGATTCGGAGCGGATCTAGCTACGACACTCCGGAAGTGATCGCCCTGCCGATGGTGGCTGGGAGCAGCGACTATCTTTCATGGATCGATCAGGTGACTGCCTGAGCGTCGGCCTAGGGGACTGCATCCTTATCCGAAATATCCTTCTGAAGACTGAGGTATCGAAATTTCGAACAGCCTAGGGTTTGAGAATGGAGGGATCGGCTCCCGCCGGTCCGCTGCGCTCTAAAATCACATCATCCACGTCGTGGACAGGCAGGAACCTGTCCCTTAAATGCGGTTCTTCCGCGTTTTAAAAGACACTTGGTTACCCGAGCTTGTCTTTGGCCTGATCGAGGGTCCGCTTTTCCTCTTTGGTTAAGGAGCCGAAGCCGTAGGTGTTGATTTTGTCGAGGATGCGATCGACTTCGTTGCGCAGCGCCTTGCCTGCGCTCGATGGTTCATCTTGAGCGCGCGCTCTCTTCTGCTTCAGGTTTAGAGTGACGCGCCCTGTAGTTACTTTCGGTTCATTTGAGCTCGATGAGGGGGTATTTCCTGAGTCCGCAAGCCCTTGCAAGAAACTTAAAAGAGTGGGCCGTGAGAGGAGAAAGCGGAAGTATAGGTAGGCCGCGCCAATCCCTCCAAGGTGTGCTGAATAGGCAACGCCGCTCTGTCCATTCAGCTCGGTGAAGCGAAACATGAAAACTTGGATGCCGGTGATGACCAAGAAGCCGGTCTTCCCCGTGAAAGAAACCGGGATCACGAAATAGAGCAGGATCGTGGTGCGCTCCGACCAGCGTTCGAGGAAGAAGAGGACGAGAAGCCCGTAGCCCGCAGACGATGCGCCGACAAGGGCACCAGAACTACCTCCGAGCTGGTTTATCTGAAAGATTTGGACCGGCAGCCAGACCAAGCCGCCCGCTAGGACACAAAAATGAAAGATTTCTAGGAGACGCTGGGAGCCGAATCGCTGTTGAATGTGCCTCCCTACAAAATAGATGATGAGGGTGTTGACGAGGAGATGCCATGGAATGACCCCATCAGTGCTATGAAGATAGCCGTAGCTCAGAAAGGAATAGAAGAGCCCCGTCTTGAGGCCACCCACGGAGAGCCCAAACCAGTTCGAGAGCACCTCTGGGCCGATCCAGTTTTGAAAGATCTTCTGGATAACAAAGACGACAACCAGCGTAATGAGGATGGTTTTGAGCGCGTCGAAGCGCTTCTCTGGACGAGAGAAATCTTCCCGCATGTAGGAACGACTGTAGATACTCATAAAGCCTTAAGATCGTGCCCAAGGGCGTTCGCTTGGCAAGTGTCTGTCCATCTTCATATGACTAAGATGGAATGTAAAAGACCCGATCGTCCTTGACTCATTCAGCCGAATGCGGAGCTTTTCCGCTCTATGGCAGACAAAGAAGACAAGTGGGAAGACAACATCATAGGTAAGTTTTACGTCGACGAGCAGTGCATCGACTGTGACCTGTGCCGCGAAACCGCCCCTGACTTTTTCACCCGGAGTGATGATGGCGGGTTTTCATTTGTCCATAAGCAGCCAACCTCGGACGAAGAAATCGGCCAATGCATGGAGGCCCTCGAAGGCTGCCCAGTCGAGGCGATCGGGGACGACGGCGACAGCTAAGAGCGCCACGAATTACGAAGGACTCGGCGCAGGCTCAAGTAAACGCGCCCTTGAACCAGCTTCCGAGCAGTGGCACAGGCTCTTGCTTTTTGTTCACTGCGTTCATCAAGCCAAAGACCCAGAGAACGAGGGAAAAGACCCACGCGAATAGGTTCACGATGGGTATAAAGGTAAAGCCGATGCTGAGAAGAAGCAGGCCCATCATCTGGCGCAGGTGATAGGCGCCGAGTAGCGTCTTCTTTTGAGTGTGAAGCACGATCGCCACGATGAATCCAATGATCGTGATATAAGCGACAATCGCGGTGGTGTTATCGTCCCCAGAGGTGGACGTCGTTGGGTTTTCGGTTTCTTCCATAGCTTGTGTAGTTAGCGGTGAAAAGAGATGAGGCCGCCTTGGCTAGTGTTTGATTTCAAGGAAATTAGTAGCGTTTCCATAAAGCGGGTACAAAGAGGACTAAAATAGCGTAGAGTTCAACCCTTCCTAGCACCATCAAGAGCGAAAGGAATCCCTTCGTGATGCTTTTGAAGCTAGCATAGGTTTCTGTGGGGCCGATCTCGGCGAACCCCGTCCCGATATTAAAGAGACAGGAGATCGTGGTAGACACGGTCCCAACGAGACTGAGGTTCGGCTCGAGCAGAGCGACGACAAGGACGCCGCCCACCGTAGTGAATCCCAGGGTGAGGAAGTAGACCATGACGGCTTCCTGCGAACTTCGGCCGATCGTCTGCCCATTGGCGAGGAGCGGCCGGACGACGTGGGCACGATAAGCCTTTTCGATGTGGAGGCGGGCGATTTTGCCCGCAACGATGAGGCGAATCACTTTCGCCCCTCCAGCGGTCGACCCAGAACAGCCTCCGCAAATCATGAGGAGGACGAGGATGATCTGAATCAGAGGGCTCCAAAGATCGTAATTCTCGGTCGAAAAGCCACTGGTCGTGATCAAACTTACGACCTGAAAGAGCGAGGCGCGAAGACTGCCCTCGATCGTTCCGTAATTATCACCAAGGAACAGGACAATAGCGGTGAAAGTACCCGTCACCAAGATGATCGCGTAGAAGAGCTTGATCTCGGTCGATTTGCTGAACGCTGCCCAATCGCCACGAAGCAAACGGAGCATGGGGATAAAACTCGTCCCGCCGATCACCATGAAGACAATCATGACCCATTCGATCGCTGGGCTGTTGAAGGCAGCGATACTTCCAGAGCGCGTACTGAACCCAGCGGTGCTCAAGGTTGTGAAGCCATGATTGATCGCATCGAACAGGCTCATCCCTGCCAAATAGAGCGCTCCGATACAGGCAGCCGTGAGCCCGAAGTAGAGATACATGAGGCGAAAAATGCCTTTTTGAATCCGCGCTGAGTCGAGCTCAGTGGAGTCGGCACTCGATTCACGCGAGAAAAGAACCTTCGAGCCGGCACCGAGAAAAGAGAGCACCGCGACGAAGAAGACGACGATCCCGAGGCCGCCTATCCACTGGGAAATCGAACGCCAGAAGAGGAGGCTGGGTGGCAACCTCTCAAGATCACTCAGGACGGATGCGCCCGTTGTGGTAATACCTGAGGTGGATTCAAAGAGTGCTGAGAAGAAATCAAGTTCCGGAATGATCAGGTAGTAGGGAAGTGCCCCAATGAGACTTGCGCTCAGCCAGGCAGTCCCGATGACGGCAAGCGCCTCGCGCCGAAAGATGACGTTCTTACTATTGCGACCCAGGAGGTAGAATCCGATCGCGAACGCTGCGGTGAGGAGCGCACTGAGGAGGAAGCCATTCAGTGTCGGATATTTCCCGTAGGGATCGTCGATCGTTGCGGCCAGTAGCGCGCTGCCGCCGAAAGCTACCGTCAGCGCCGCAAGGATCACGGCTTGGAGTTTGAAAACGAGGAGATAATTCATCTCGGAAGGCGGTGCCGAACTCAGTCGCGAAGGAGGCGAAGAAGGTCCTTAATGTTTTCGTCGCGTGTGATCACAACGACACGATCGCCCGCGAGAATCTGATCCTCAGCGCCAGGGACCCTCGCCTGATGCTCGTGCAGAAGTGCAACGACGACCGCGTGCTCCGGCCATTCGATTTCACGCAGGCGTTTGTTTGCGGCAGGGCTCTTAGCCTCGACCGGAATTTCGAGGACGCGCCCGCTGTGGTGTGGAAATTGGAACAGTTCGATGTAAGGATCCTTCGATACGTAACGCATGACCTCCTTTGCCGTCACGACGCGGGGAGAGACGATGGTCTCGATCCCGAGCCCCTGCTTCATGTTGAGCAAGATATCTTCGTAGTCACTCTTCGTGATGATGGCCTGCACGTGTTTCGCGCCGAGCTTGTTCGCTTGGGCCGAAGTGAGGACATTGCGTTCATCATCGGCGGTCGCGGCGACAAAGTAGTCCGCTTCGCCGATTTGTTCCTCTTCCATGAGGCGCAGGGAGGTGCCGTCACCATTGATAAAGGTGACGTGAGGAAATTGATTTCCGAGCAACTCGCAGCGCTCCTCGACTTTTTCGATCACCCGGATCTTGAAGCGGGTGTGGTTGAGCAGCCGAAGGAGGGCGAGCGCGACTTCACCTCCGCCAAGGATGGCGATGTTGCGCATGTGGCCGGTCGAAGCTGGATCGATCTTCGAGCGCAGATCGTAGAGATCGTTCGAGCGACCAAAGACAGTGAGCGTGTCTCCGGCTACTAGGATCGTGTTGCCCGTCGGCACGTCTTGATCCTCCCCCCGGGCGATATAACCGATTTTAACCTGCGGCGGGAGCTTGATGTCACGCAGTGCCAAGCCGACATACTTTGATTTGGAGTTCACTTCAAAGCGCTGGGCTTCGATCTGACCCCGAGCAAAATTCTCGACCGCGACCCGAGCTGGATTACGGATCGATTTCGCCAACTCGACCGCAGAGAGCATCTCTGGGTTGATCAGGATATCGATGCCGAAGTGTTCGCGGTAGTTAAAGTGTGAGGTGTCCGCAAAAGTGGAGTCGTGGATGCGTGTGATGACGGTTCCCGCACCCAGCTTCTTTGCTAGGGAGGAGGCGATGAGGTTCGTCTGGTCATCACGTGTCATTGCCATGAAGAAGTCTGCCTTCTCTACATGGGCTTTGTTCAGAACTGAGACGCTGCTGCCATTACCGTTCACGACACGGACGTTATAGTGCTCGTCGAGGAGACGGCAGATCTCGGGATTCGTCTCGATGACCGTTACCTCATGCCCGCGCTCACTCAGTTGCGCGCTCAGATAGCTGCCGACTTCCCCGGCGCCAACTACAACAAGTTTCATAAGCGATGGCAGGCTAGGGCACTTGGCGCGAAAGGAAAGGGTAATAAAAGGGGGCTGTGCGGCGGTTTTCTAGCGGGGAGCCATCTTAGATTCCTAGCGTGGTCCGATTCGCAATGGGGCAATTTCTGAAGGATACATTCCTGCTGAACTTCGGTTTTTCTCCGGTATTCCAGCTTTAAGAAATAGATATAGATGTCTTGGGTAGACTGAACTTTTAGGCCAAGTTTAATAGAGTGGCTTTCTTTGAGCGCCGGCTGGGTTTATTTCCTCGATGATGCGGAGGGCCGTTGGTTCCACTCAAGCGCGACGAATGATTGGCGTTTTGTCGCTGATTGAGCGGTTTTCCGGCGGATCAGGAATTTTCTGCTAAATATATCGTTCCCTCCTTGACAGGTGTGATGCCACCGTCCTTTTTCGAGGGCTTTCTCAATTGAAAATGAGGTGTGAAGGAAAGCCGCCGGACCTCTCCGCGGAACTCCACTAGTAACACTTCGAGCCATCACTTTAGTTTTACTGACTCCCGCAGCGCGGGCTGTCCCCTTACTTTCTTAATTTTAAACCCTCTAATGCAGGTCTCAAAGACGGCGCACCGCGCTTTCCCCTGCCGCTTAGACACTATGAAAACAACCCTCCTAGGCACCAAAATTGGGATGACCCAAGTTTACAGCGACGAGAATGAACTCGTTCCTGTGACTGTCATTGAAGCAGGCCCTTGTCCTGTTATCCAAGTCAAGACGACCGAAACGGATGGCTACAATGCTATCCAGATTGGCTTCGGCTCAAGTAAAGTGAAGAACACGCCAAAGGCGCTTCTCGGACACTTGAAGAAGGCCGGCCAAACACCTTTTGCGGAAATCCGCGAAGTTCGCACCGAGGGTGCGCCTGAGCAAGCTGTTGGCGACTCGATCGACATCACTGCTTTTGAAGGTGATGCGAAGGTCGATATCATCGGTGTTTCTAAGGGTCGTGGTTTCCAAGGCGTTATGCGTCGCTGGAATATGCATGGTCAGCCTGCCTCGCACGGTCACATGATGCACCGTCGCCCTGGTTCGATCGGTATGTGTCAGACACCGGGCCACGTTCAAAAAGGAAAGCACATGCCTGGCCACATGGGTCAGACACGTATCACCGCCCAAAACCTCAAGGTGGTGAAAATCATTCCTGAGAAGAACATCATCATGGTTAAGGGAAGTATTCCTGGCGCCAATGGCACTGCCGTTATGGTTCGCACCGCGGTTAAACAAAAGAAGTCGGCTTAACTGCACACGCCCTAAGACGATGAAACTCAAACTTTATACTACCGACGGAGCGTCCTCCACTGAGAAGGATTGCTCGATTCCGGAATTTGAAGGCGACAAGGGCATTCAAGCCCTCAAGCAAACAGTCCTTGCTCACCTCGCCAACCGCCGCCAAGGCACTGTCTCGACCAAGACCCGCTCGACGGTTCATGGAACAGGCAAGAAGCCGTTCAAGCAAAAAGGCACTGGTATGGCGCGTCAGGGCTCGAAGGTCGGCCCTCACCAATACCACGGTGCGGTGGCCCACGGGCCTCAGCCCCACGACTGGTCGCAGAAGATCAACAAGAAGATGAAGAAGCTGGCTCTCAGCCGCGCTCTCTTTGACCGCGCTTTAGACGGCGAAATCGTTCTGATCGCGAACTGGGAAGTCTCTGCATCGAAAGCGAAGATCTTTAACCAACTCCTCGGCTCCGTTGCTCCTGAGGGTAGGGTGCTCATCGTCGATGATGCCTGGAATGATCAAAACATTCTTGCAGCTCGTAACATCGCTCGCGTCGACATTTCGGAAGCGAAGGACGTCAACTCCGTCGATCTCTGTGATCACGCGACTATCATCTTAAGCGAAAAGGGCTTGGATACGCTCCTCAGCCGCACCAACGGAGGTAAATAATCATGGCTGATCCTGCAAAAATTATCGTTCAACCCCTCGTGACTGAAAAAGCCACCGAGGCGACTTCGAACCTTAACCAATATTTCTTTAAGGTAGCTAAGAACGCTAACCGCGTCGCGGTGAAGTCTGCTATCGAGAAGCAATTTGGAGTTTCGGTTATAAGTGTTAACATCCTCAACGTTAAGCCTAAGGCCAAACGCAGCCGTCAACGCCGTGGTGTTGTTGGCTTCAAGTCTGGTTACAAAAAGGCGATCATCCGCGTAAAAGCCGGTGAAACGATCGACCTCGTCTAAGGAGAACTGAACCATGCCGATCCTTACAAAACGTCCCCTTACCCCTTCACAGCGCTTCCGCGTTCAAAGCCGCGAACCCGAGCTCTCGAAAGAGCGCCCGATCAAGAAGCTGACGAAGCCAAAGACACGCTCCAGTGGCCGTAATAACAACGGACGCATTACGAGCCGCCGTCGTGGTGGTGGCCACAAACGCCTTTTGCGCGTTGTAGATTTTCGCCGTGAGAAACTCGATATGCCTGCGACTGTAGAGCGCCTCGAGTATGATCCGGGCCGCAGCGCACACATCGCCCTCCTCAAATACGAAGACGGTGAGTTGCGCTACATGATTGCTCCCAAGGGCATCGTAGTTGGCGGCACGATCGTCAACGCATCGGAGACCGCTCCATTTGAGCCAGGGAATAGTATGCCGCTCGAAGCGATCCCGCCGGCAACAAAGGTACACAATATCGAGATCCGTCCCCGCACTCGTGGCCAAATGGTCCGTGCTGCTGGTCAAGCTGCTTCTCTCGTCGGTATCGACGGTGAGATGGCTACACTTCGCCTCCCATCTGGAGAAATCCGGATGGTGCGCAAGGATTGCCGCGCTACGATCGGTGAAGTTGGTAACTCGATTCACGGTAACGAAAAGCTTGGAAAAGCTGGACGTAACCGCTGGAAGGGCCGTCGCCCACGTGTCCGTGGTGTCGCGATGAATCCTGTCGATCACCCAATGGGTGGTGGTGAAGGCCGCACCTCTGGTGGTGGTCATCCAGTCAGCCCATGGGGCCAGCTCTCTAAGGGCTTCCCAACTCGGAAACGCAACAAACCTTCGAACAAGCTCATCCTCGTGCGCCGCAACGGTCGCAAGATGAAGAAGTAACCCTTCTAAGAATTTAAAGATATGGCACGCTCGCAAAAAAAAGGCTTTTTCGTTGATCTCAGCCTTTGGAAAAAGATCAAAGAGGCACAAGCGACAGACAATCGTCGCCCGCTCAAAACGTGGTCCCGACGCTCGGTCATCACACCTGAGTTTGTTGGCCTCAACCTCGAAATTCACAACGGTAAGATCTTCATTCCGCTCCACGTTACGGAAAACATGGTTGGACACCGTCTCGGTGAATTCTCGCCGACTCGCACCTTCCGTGGCCACGTTGCCGGGAAGAAATAGCCATCATTCTTTACTGAACTTTTTTCCTATGAAAGCACTCATCTCTCTTCTCTCTCTGGCTTGCGCCGTCGCCTCTTATGGCGCCGTCGAGCTGCCAGCATGGGCGAAGGCTGCGAGCGCTTCTCAGACACCTGCGATTGTCTCCGAAATCGTCGCCGGCGAGCACACCGACTTGGTAGTGCTCAATGGTGGATACGACATCGGCCTTCGTAACGGAATGGTTCTTCAAGTCGCGCTCAGCTCTGAAGCCTCCGCGCGACTCCTCGTCGCCGAAGCCTCTGCCGAAAGCGCCGTCGCTCTCATCCTTGAATTGCCCGAAGGGCATTCCCTCAGCTCCGGCGGTAAAGCATACCCGTCCGTCATCCGCCTTTAATTTTTCGCTCCACTCAATCATGGAAGTCACTGCCTTAACCAAGCACACGCGCATTTCGCCTAAGAAAGCCCGCGATGTATCCAGCGTCATTGTCGGCCTCGCCGCCAACGACGCCCTTGAGCAGCTCAAGTTCATCCCGCGTAAAGCCGCCCGCCTTTTGCACAAGACACTCCAGAGTGCGATTGCGAATGCGGAAAATAACCACGACCTCTCTTCTGACGACCTCGTCATCAAGTCAGCTATCGTGAACGAAGGCCCGGCCATGAAACGCTTCAAGCCTGTTGCCCGTGGATCTGCTCACCCGATCCGTAAGCGCACGAGCCACCTCACTATCGTTCTCACTGAGAAGGCATCCGCTACTTCCAAAGCTTAATTTCCACACTATGGGACAAAAAGTAAATCCGATCAGTTTCCGCCTCGCCGTCCGTCGTGACTGGCAGAGCCGTTGGTTCGCAGGTAAAGACACCTACGCCGCCAACGTTGAGGAAGACTACCGCATCCGCGAATTTCTCGAGAGTAAGTTCCGCTTTGCTGCGGTGCCTAACATCTACATCGAACGTGCTGGACAGCGTGTTCGGATCAAGGTCCCAACCGCGCGCCCTGGTGTTGTCATCGGTCGTAAAGGTCAAGAGCTCGAAAAGATCAAGGAAGAGCTCAACAAGATGCTTAAGCGCGATGTCCTCCTCGATATTCAGGAAGTGAAGCGTCCGGACACCAACGCCCAGCTCGTTGCTGAGAGCGTGGCTCTCCAACTCGAGCGTCGTATTGCCTTCCGCCGTGCGATGAAAAAGACCATCCAGCAGACCATGAGTGTCGGCGTGGACGGTATTCGTCTCCAAGTTTCAGGTCGCCTCGGTGGTTCTGACATTGCCCGCACAGAAAACTCCCGCGCTGGTCGCGTGCCTCTTCACACCCTGCGTGCCAACATCGACTACGGTTTCTGCGAAGCCCGCACTGTTTACGGTATTATCGGCATTAAGTGCTGGATCTGCCTTCCTTCTGACGAGCTTGGCCTCAGCTAAGCGCGCCCTTTCACCCTTTTTCTTTTAATCCTCAATATTTGACGACTTATGCCTTTGATGCCCAAACGCACCAAGTATCGGAAGCGCCAGCAAGGCCGTCTTCGCGGAATCGCGAAGAGTGGCGACACGCTCGCTTTCGGTGACTTCGGCATTCAAGCCCTCGGCCGTGGTGAATTCACTGCCCGCCAGATTGAAGCCGCTCGTGTCGCGATCAATCGTTACCTTAGCCGTCGTGGTAAGGTCTGGATCCGTGTCTTCCCTCACATGCCGATCACGAAGAAACCGGCAGAAACTCGCCAAGGTAAAGGTAAGGGCCCAGTTGAATACTGGTGTGCTCAGATCAAGCCAGGTGTGGTTCTTTTTGAACTCACTGGTGTGACTCAAACCCAAGCCCGCGAAGCAATGCGCCTCGCCGATCGTAAAATCCCTTTCCGTTGCCGCTTCATCTCTAAAGAAGTCTTCGAGTAAACCTCTAGCGCTTAAAATCAAATGGCCAGCAACACCAAAGACCTTCGTGAAAACTCAGTCGCCGAGCTTGAAAAACAGCTCCGCGATCACCGCCAGGAACTCCTCGACAGCCGTCTGAAGAAGCAAACTGGTCAGTTGGAACGCCCACACCTTCTAAGAGAGCTGCGCCGCAGTATCGCCCGAATCGAAACGCTCGTCTGCGAGAAGAAGCGCTCAGCAGCTGCAGCATAAGTCACCTAATTAATTTCTAAGGAACCCGCACCATGTCAGAACGCAATCGACGCAAGACCTTCACCGGCACTGTTACCAGCTGCTCCGGCGACAAATCGGTCAAAGTCACCTACGACTATAAAATCCGTCACCCCCTCTACATTAAGGAAGTGAAGCGGAAGACAGTTGTCCACGTCCACGACGAAGAGAACGAAGCCAAGATCGGTGACCGCGTAGAAATCATGGAAACTCGCCCAATCAGTAAGCTGAAGCGCTTCCGGGTTGTGCAAGTCATCGAGCGTGCTCCGATTCTCGGATAGAGCCTTTAACTGGAACGAAAAACAAAAGATTAAGCCATGATTCAAATGCTTTCCAGTGTCGATATTGCCGACAACACAGGTGCCAAATCGGGGAAAATGATCCGCCGTTTGGGCCAACTGAAGAAAACCGCTTCGATCGGTGATGAGATCGTTATTCACATCCGTGATGCGAGCCCTGACGCCCAGATCAAGAAGGGTAGTGTTGTTCGCGCCGTTGTCGTGCGCACTCGCGCTCCTGTTCGTCGTGCAGACGGCAGTTACCTGCGTTTTGATAGCAACGCAGTCGTCATCATCAACCCCGACGGCCAACCGCGCGGAACTCGTATCTACGGACCGATCGCTCGCGAAGTTCGTCAAAAGAAATTCATGAAGATTGTGAGCTTGGCTCCGGAGGTGTTGTAAAGATGAAGAATAGGATCAAAGCAGGCGACGAAGTCGTCGTTATCGCAGGAAATGACAAAGGCTCACGAGGCAGTGTTCTCAGCGTCATTCCTTCCAAGAACCGTGTCCTCGTAGAAAACGTGAACAAGCGCAAGCATCACGAAAAAGCGAAGAGCGAAAACGAGCCGGGTGGCATCACTGAACGTGAGAACCCGATTCATATTTCCAATGTCATGCTCGCGAGCCGCTACGACGAAAAAGTCGGCTCGAAGCAAAAGACTTCCTAATTTTCAAGGAGACTGAGATCATGCCCGTCCCTGTATTAAAAAAACATTACCAAGACGCCATCGTTGCCGAGATGAAGAAACTTCACGGCTACGAAAACATCCACGTCGTTCCACAGCTCGAGAAAATCGTGGTGAACAGCGGTTTCGATGCTGACATCGATAAGAAGGAGATCATCACGACTCAAAAAGAGATCAGTGCGATCACCGGACAGAACACTGTTATCACTAAAGCGCGTAAGAGTGTATCGAACTTTAAGCTACGTGAAGGCATGCCAGTCGGCACGATGGTCACGCTCCGTGGTGCTGCGATGTATGAATTTCTCTACCGCCTCATTGCGGTTGCACTTCCAGGCATCCGTGACTTCCGCGGTGTGCAGGAAAAATTAGATGGCAGTGGTAACTACAACCTCGGTATCGCCGATCACACTATTTTCGCTGAGATAAACTCAGATGGCAGCAAACGCACCATCGGAATGGATATCAGCTTCGTAACGTCTGCCAAGACAGATGCTGAGGGTCGTGACCTTCTTCGTCTTTTTGGTATGCCTTTCCGCAAGAAACAAACCAGCACGGCAACCGCCGCCTGAGGAATCACCTCTTAACACACTTTTGCTATGGCCAAAAAGGCAATGATCGAACGGGACAAGAAGCGCGCACGGACTATTGAAAAGTTCGCTGCAAAACGCGCTGAACTGAAGCGCATAATGGCGGATCCTAAAACGACCGACGACGAGTTCTATGCAGCGATGCACAAACTCGCTAAACTCCCTCGTGACTCCAGCCCTGTGCGTTTGCGTAACCGCTGTAGCATCACTGGCCGCCCTCGTGCCTTCATCCGCAAATACGGCGTTAGCCGGATTACCTTCCGCGAACTTGCCTCCCAAGGTAAGCTTCCTGGTGTAACCAAGTCTTCCTGGTAATCCACCGCGACGAAACTTCTGCAAAGGAACATATTATATGTCTGACAGCATCAGCGACTTCCTGACCATCATCCGAAATGCCTACGGGGCAAACAAGGACACGTGCTCAGCGAAATACTCAAAGATCCACCGCGCGATCGCCCAAATCCTGAAGGATGAGGGTTACCTCAAATCCGTCGACGATGGCGAGGACAGCAACGGGCACAAGTGCCTCGTCCTCAGCCTGAAGTATGTCGACGACACCCCGGCACTCTTGGGCATCAAGCGAGTTAGCCGTCCAGGTCGCCGTCTCTATTTTCAGTCCACCGAAATCCCCCGAACATTGGGTGGATTGGGTGTGGGCATTCTTACCACCTCCCGTGGTGTCTTGGGTGATCGCGATGCCCGTCAACAAAACGTCGGCGGCGAGCTCATCTGCTCTGTCTGGTAATCGACCTATAAGTTCTGGAGATCCCCCCCATGAGTCGTATTGGAAAACTTCCTGTATCCATCCCTGACAAAGTTAAAGTCGCGGTCGATGGATCATCCATCAAAGTCGAGGGCCCGAAGGGCAAACTCGAGCAATCCTTCAACCCAACCGTCATCACGCTGAAGCAAGAAAACGGCGCTGTTGTCGTTGAGCCTGTCGGTAACAGCCGTCATGCGAAAGCGATGTATGGCACTGCGCGTTCACTTATCAACGGAATGGTTGTGGGTGTAACGACGGGCTTCATGAAGCAGCTTGAAATCAACGGTGTTGGTTTTCGTGCCACCATTCAGGGCAAGAACGTTAAGCTCGAGCTCGGCTATTCGCACGATATCATCCACCCGATTCCTGCAGGCGTTACCGTCACGATGGATGGCCAGACAAAGATGAAAGTCGAAGGTGCCGACAAGCAGAAGGTCGGACAGTTTGCAGCTCACGTTAAGAGCTTCTACCCAGTTGAGCCTTACAAGGGCAAGGGTGTCACGATTGTTGGTGATTACGTTCGCCGCAAGGAAGGTAAGAAGAGCGGATAATCGCCTCGCGGCCTGACTCACTCCAAGGAGACATACGATGAATTTACAACATAAGAAAATGCTCCGCCAGAAGCGTATCTGGCGCATCCGCAAAAAGGTTTCCGGCACCGCTGAGTGCCCGCGTCTTTGCGTGACTTTCTCAAACAAGCACATCTACGCTCAAGCTATCGATGACGAAGCGGGTCGCACTCTTGTGTCGATTGCTTCGACTGAGAAGGCTGTTCGTGAGCAGTCCTTGCGTGCGAATGTTGGCGGTGCTACTGAACTCGGTAAGCAACTCGGCGAAAAAGCTAAGACTGCTGGTATCGAATCAGTCGTTTTCGACCGTCACGGTCGGCGCTATCATGGCCGCGTCCGTGAGTTCGCCAACGCCGTTCGCGCTGCAGGAATCAAATTCTAATACACCCGTCGTATGACTGAAGAAAACAAAGACTCTCCGGAAGAAATTTCAGCTCCATCTACTCCACCTGTAGCCCCTAGCCTGAACCCTGAACAGGGTTCCGACATCATCGGTGCTGCAGCAGAGAAAGAAAAGCGCGGTAGCGCTGTTCTTGGAATGGTCGAGCCATCGGCTGCATCGAGAGAGCAAGACTCACGTCGTGGCGGTGGCGGTCGCGGTCGCGGCGGTCGTGGTGGCCCAGGTCGCGGTGGCCCAGGTCGCGGTGGCCCAGGTCGTGGTGGCCCAGGCGGCGGTCGTGGTCGCGGTGGCCCAGGTGGTCGTGGTCGTGGACGTCGTGGTCAGCAACGCCCTCAAGAAGAGGATAGCGGACTGATCGAGAAGGTCGTCAACATCAACCGTTGCGCTAAGGTTGTCGCTGGTGGACGTCGTTTCAGCTTTTCTGCACTCGTCGTCGTAGGCGATGGCGAAGGTAATGTCGGTGTTGGCTACGGTAAAGCAAAGGAAGTACCTGAATGCATTCGCAAGGGAACTGAAAAGGCCAAGGCAAACATGAAGCCGATCAATCGCCGCAACAATACCATCCCACACCCCGTTATCGGTGAACATGATGGTGGGCGCGTGATGCTCCGCCCTGCAACTCCCGGAACCGGTGTCATTGCTGGTGGTGGTGTGCGTGCGGTGCTCGAAGCAGCTGGGATTAAGGACGTGCTGACGAAGAGTCTCCGTTCAAACAACCCCCTTGCGACCGTTAATGCTACGCTCGATGCTCTCAAACAGCTCCGTTCTAAAGAACAAATCTACGCGCTTCGTCGCGGCTAATATTTCCTCGGGAGTCATTCCCGTCTCACTAAAACTTCAATACTTTTTCAGTCATGCGACTCCACAATTTACCTAAGAGCGGCGGTTTTAAAAAGCGCAAGCGTATCGGCCGCGGTGAAGGCGGCGGCCGTGGTAAGACCTCTGGCCGTGGACACAAAGGTCAGCGTTCACGTTCCGGCTTCAGTCAACGTCCAGGTTTCGAGTCTGGTCACATCCCACTTTACCGTAAGCTGCCAAAGCGCGGTTTCAGCAACTTCCAGTTCCGCGTTGATTTTGACGTTGTGAACTTGGGTGACCTCGATCGCCTCGAAGTTGATATAGTGGATCGCGCTACGCTCATTGAGGCCGGACTTCTTCGCTCCAGCTCTAAGCTGTTCAAGATTCTCGGTACCGGTGAAATTAGCCGGAAGGTAACCATTTCCGCCCACAAGTTTTCTGCTTCTGCCAAAACTAAGATTGAAGCTGCTGGTGGAGAAGTTCTTCTCCTCAGCGCCCCAGTCGAAGAAAAAGAGGAAGAGGCCGAAGGCGAAGCTTAATCGAGAACGTCTTTCGTGACGTTTTTTTTCGATCCCGCACTAGCAGACGCTAGCCCATTGAACTGTTGTCCGACCCGCTCGCCCGATGATCTCAGCTTTCTTCAATAGTTTTAAAATCCCTGAATTGCGGGACAAAATTTTTATCACCCTCTTTCTCCTCTTTATTGCGAGAATGGGTGCTAACATCCCGCTCCCAGGCCTAGATCCGTCGCCGCTTCAGGATTACTTTAAGGCTCAGAGTGAATCCGGGCAGGGAGGAATGCTTTCTCTCTATAACATGTTTACTGGGGGAGCGCTTGCTCAAGGAGCTTTGTTCACCCTCGGCATCATGCCGTACATCAGTGCGTCGATTATTTTTCAGCTCCTCGGTGCCGCTGTTCCGAGCCTCGCTCGTCTACAGCAAGAGGGCGAAACCGGCCGCCAAAAGATTGCTCAGTACACCCGCTATGCAACCGTCGTCATTTGCTTGATCCAAGCGAGCTTGATGGTCGGATCTATGCTCAACCCGGGTAAGGTTTTCCAAGGTTACTCAGTTGAGAACTACGGAGCGATCGTGATCACCGATCCGATGTGGTTTAGCATTACAGCGGTCATTTTCCTTACGGGTGGAACGGTCCTGCTCATGTGGATCGGCGAGCAAATCACCAGTCGCGGAATTGGTAATGGTATTTCGCTTCTCATTACGATCGGTATTTTGTCCGATCTACCGGGAGCACTCAGTCTAACTTACGGACTCTTCCAACGTCCGGATGCAGCGACGGACCCGATCCTTCGATGGGAGATGGGAATCGTCATGCTCGCCTTCCTTGTCCTTGTCGTGGCAGGGGTCGTCATGATCGTGCAAGCGGTTCGACGCATCCCGGTACAGCACGCAAAGCGTGTCGTCGGGCGCAAAGTCTTTGGCGGTCAGAGCAGTTTCCTGCCTCTCAAGGTCAACTACTCCGGGGTTATGCCGATCATCTTTGGTTCGGCGATTCTGATGTTTTTCGTCACGATCTTCCCCCCCCTCGGTAACCTCCTTGGTAACGAAAACTGGTTTGGTCGCGCCGTGATCGCATTTGGTAACTTGTTTAACCCAGGTGCGTGGACCTACTACCTCTTCTTTGGAACACTCATTTTCGGATTCAGCTACGTCTGGGTATCGATGATGTTCAAGCCGACGCAGATTGCTGACGACTTGAAGAAAAACGGCGGCTATGTCCCCGGTGTTCGCCCAGGGGAACCGACCGCGAAGTATCTCGATTTTATTATGACCCGGCTGACTTTTGCCGGTGCCATCTTCCTCGTCTTTATCGCTATCTTGCCGAACATGGTGAGCGGTGCCCTTGGCATCCCTTACAAGGCAGCACAGTTTTTCGGCGGCACCGGTTTGTTGATTATCGTCGGTGTGTTGCTCGATCTCCTTCGCCAGATTGAGACGTATCTCCTGCAGCGGCACTACGATGGTTTCCTCAAGAAGGGGCGCATCCGTGGTAAGAGTGTTGGTCGCACGCGTAATTTGGTTGATACAACGGGTATTTCCGAAACGAAGCCTGCTTGGCGCTGGCTCGCCCTCATGTTTGTCTCCGGACTCGTGGCATGGGTGATTACCACGTTCGATCTCGTCGGTTAGGAGTGTCCTGCCTGGACGCTTCTATTCTGCAAAGAGCAAGGAGTTCGAATGATCCCGATAAAAACGGAGAGCGAGCTCACTCAAATGCGGGCCGCCGGTAAAATTGCCGCCAACGTTCTCGCCAAACTCAAGAAGCTCGTTGAGCCGGGGGTGAATACCTACGATCTCGACCAAGAGGGGAAGCGATTGATCGAAGCGTATGGCGCGACGAGTGCGTGCTATAATTATCCCAATGGGGCTCTTCGCTTTCCTGCCTACACCTGCCTTTCCGTAAACGACGAAATCGTCCATGGTATCGGCGATATCAAACGAGTTTTGCAAGAAGGCGATATCATCGCGCTCGACGTAAGCATTGTTTACGATGGGTGGATTGGTGATAACGCCTTTACTGTCCCAGTGGGCGAAGTCTCTTCTGCCGTTCAAAAACTGCTGGATGAATCCAAGCGCGCTCTGGATCTTGCGATCGATGAGGCGCGTCCGGGTAATCGCGTCGGATTCATCTCGAATCGCGTGCAGTCACACATTCTTCCGCTGGGCTTGGGAATCGTTCGCGATTTTGTTGGCCATGGGGTGGGGCGGACGATGCACGAGGCTCCGCAGATCCCTAATTTCGGACCCCGCAAGCGCGGAGAAACGCTGCGCCCTGGAATGACCCTCGCGATTGAGCCTATGATCACGATGGGCAACGGTAAGATCCGCATGGGCACTGATGGATGGACCGCTTTGAGCGCAGATGCATCGCCTGCTGCTCACTTCGAACACACCGTCCTAGTGACAAAAAATGATCCTGAAATTCTCACCACCCCGGACCCCGAGATTTAAACTTGAATTTATCTCAGAAAATATCGGTGAAAGCCTTGACAGCATTTTCTTTGACGCGTTGTCTGTCCGCTTTTCGCGATAAAACAACGCCTGTTCGTTGTTCTATGCGCATCCCCTTTTTACTTATACTAACTTAAGCTTCATTCTGATCTCATGCCACGGATTCTAGGAGTCGAAATTCCAGCCAATAAGAAAATTCCTTATTCGCTAACCTATATATACGGAATCGGTTTAACCACTGCTCAAAAGCTGTGTGTTCAATCTGATCTGGATCAAGATCGACGCGCTCATACATTGAGTGAAGAAGAGCTCAATAAGATCGCTGAAAGCGCGGTCAAAGAAGGCATCCGTGTTGAGGGTGATCTTCGCCGTGAGATCTCTTCTAACTTGAAGCGTCTCCAAGCGATCCAAAGCTACCGCGGTATCCGTCACCGTAAAGGACTTCCTGTTCGTGGCCAACGCACTAAGTGCAACGCACGCACTCGTAAGGGTAAGCGCGTCGCAATCGCCGGCAAAAAAGGGTAACTAACTCCCATCCAATACTTTATTTATAACTCATCAATATGAGCGAAGAAAACACTAAAGAGCAGCAGCCCGAGACTGCCGCCGCGGAAAAGATCGAAGCCACCGCGGCCGCCCCTGTGCAAACAGAAGGTGCTGACAAGGCCGAAACCGAGGAAGTAAAGGCAGCGCAACCTTCAGCAGCAGATCTGTTGAAGAGCGAAGTCGACCTCAATGTCAGAAAAGCTAAGGGCTCAAAGAATATTCATTCTGGGATCGTCAATGTATTGGCGACCTTTAACAATACGAAGGTCTCTTTCTGCGACACCGCGGGAAACGTAGTCTCCTGGTCAAGTGCCGGTAAGATGAGTTTCCGTGGTTCCCGCAAAAGCACTGCCTACGCTGCTCAAGTCGTTACTCAAGACGCGGGCAAGGTTGCGCTTTCGCACGGAATGAAGGAAGTAGAAATTCGTGTGAAGGGCCCTGGAATGGGTCGTGATAGTGCGATCCGCGCTATTCAATCGCTCGGCATGACTGTCAGCGCGATCACGGACAACACTCCGATCCCGCACAACGGTTGCCGTCCTAAGAAGCGTCGTCGCGTCTAGGCCCTCCGTCCCTCCTTTACTTTCATTTTCGGTTTCTAAATTTTCGACTCATGTCACGTTATACAGGCCCAGCTACACGGATTAATCGCCGTTTCAACATGTCGATCTTCCCGCCTAATAAGGCGCAAGAACGCAAGCCTCACCCTCCTGGCCAGCACGGTCCCCGTCTTCGCCGCAAAGTTTCTGAATACGGCCTCGGCCTCAACGAGAAACAAAAGCTCCGCTACCTTTATGGTCTGACGGAGAAGCAGTTCCGCCGCACTTTTGAAAAAGCAAAGTCGCAACGGGGTGTTACCGGTCAAATCTTTCTCCAGCTTCTGGACACACGTCTCGATTCGGTCATCTACCATCTCGGTTTCGCTCGCACTCGTCGCGCTGCGCGTCAATTTGTTGCCCACGGTCATGTTAAGATCAATGGTCACAAGGTAGATATTCCGAGCTACCAAATCATTGGTGGAGAGACGATCGAAGTTCGTGAATCGACCTCATCCCGCCAGTTGGCTACCCGTTCGATCGAAGACACACGTGTTCGCCCGGTACCAAATTGGATCACTCGCAACGACGACGCGCTCACCGCGACGATCAACCGTTTGCCAACCGCTGAAGAAATTGAAACCGGGATCAACGTCCAGTTGATCGTGGAATTCTACAGCCGCTAGTTTCTCTCACGGGACCGGTTGCGCAACTCGATTTGCGCTATTTTGCGGCCCCACCTCACCTCGCTGAACACAACCATTTAATAGATCACACATGGCCATTCGTTTGGGAAAATTTCAGTTGCCGAATCGTCTGATCAAAGACGAGTCGAGTAACGACATCTACGGTAAATTTACAGCAGAACCGTTTGAAACCGGTTATGGGCACACGATTGGCAACAGCCTTCGCCGTATCCTTCTTAGTTCGATTGAAGGTGCTGCAATTGCATCGATTAAGATCGAAGGCGTTCAGCATGAGTTCCAGAGCATCGAAGGCGTCCTCGAAGACGTGACCGATATCGTCTTGAATCTGAAGAAGGTTCTCGTCGTGTCGCACAAGCGAGAGTCGACGCGCCTTCTCATTGATGTAACCCGTGAAGGAGCAATCACGGCGGGCGACATTCAGCCTGATGCTGGCATCGAGATCCTCAACCCTGAGCAAGTCATTTGCACACTAGGTAGTGAGCAGCGCTTCCAAGCAGAAGTAGAAATCCGCGTTGGTCGCGGATATGTTTCTGGCGAAGACAATAAGATTGAAGAGCAGTCAATTGGCGAAATTTCAGTCGATACACTCTACAGTCCCGTTCGTCTCGTAACATACGACGTTGAGAACTCTCGTGTCGGTCAAATGACTGACTTCGACCGTCTTATCCTTGAGATCAAAACCGATGGCCGGGTAACGCCTGACGAATGCATCAAGCAAGCGGCTGCGATCATGAAGCATCACCTCGATATCTTCGACGAAGTCAGCGACGACGAAGTTCAGTTCGAAAACGCTGGCGCTCAAGTCACCGAAGAGCAGAACAAACTCCGCAAGTTGCTCAACATGTCTGTTAACGAGATCGAGCTTTCGGTTCGTGCGGCAAACTGCTTGAACAACGCTAACATCACAACGGTTGGTGAGCTTGCGATGAAGTCTGAGCAGGAAATGCTCAAATACCGTAACTTCGGTAAGAAATCTCTTAACGAGATCAAAGCGAAGCTCGAACAACTCGGCCTTAGCCTCGGTATGAAGCTCGATGAGCGTCTCCTCGAGAGCCGTGCTGAATTCTAGATCACCCATCACCCTTTCTTTTTAACCCAACCATTTTTGGTCAACTCCCCGCAACGCCATGCGTCACCGTAAACACCGTCACCAACTAGGTCGTAAAAAAGAGCACCGCGCAGCCCTCATGGCTAATCTCGCCGCTGCTCTCCTTAAGCACGACCAGATCAAGACCACGATTTCAAAGGCGAAAGCCCTCCGTCCATTCGTTGAGAAAATCATCACGATGGCGAAGAAAGCACATGGCGCCTCTCCGGAGCGCGCACTTGCTTACCGTCGCTTGGCGATGGCGCGTGTTCGTGATCAAGAAGCCATCGCTCTTCTCTTCCGCGAGAAAGTGACAGAGTTTGTTGATCGTCCAGGTGGTTATACACGCATCTACAAGCTCGGGCAACGTGTTGGTGATGCTGCTGAAATTGCCTTGATTCAACTCATTCCTGGATCCGACGAAGGCTACGAGAAGAAGAAAGCTCGTCCGGCTAAGAAGAAGGAAGCAACACCCGCTCCTGCTGCCGCAGAAGAAGTTGAAGTTGCTGAGCCAGTGGTTGAGGCTGAAGTTGTTGAAGCAGCTCCAGAAGAAGCCAAAGACAAAGAGTAGCCCTCTAGTCTTAGTTCAATTTATCAAAAAGCACCTGCCTCGCGGGTGCTTTTTTGTTGTTTAAATTCTTTCTGCAAAGCCCCATCTTCTTTCGCGGTCGACTGCCCACGCAGATCCCAATCTGATGACAGAGTTTTCCCTCGAATTTGTAATTACCGGCTTCCTCGTTATGGGACTGGGGCTCTTTTTCGTCATCTGGATCTACTACGATCGGCGAAATCGCCTGTATGGCATCGCACGGAAGCGTTCCCGCGCATTCCACTGTTCTCGCTGCGGGGAGCTCTACGAAAGTCGCGAGGCAGATGATCCAGTCTCTTGTCCGAGCTGTGATGCTAAGAATCCTTCGCTCAGGTTTTGAAAAAAGTGAGGCCTCTTCAGTTCCTTCCCGCTTGCGCCTGAGACGCATCATGCCTTCTCTTGGCGTCTTTCATGTCTCAGATAATAGCAGTTCTCGACTTTGGATCTCAGTATACACAGGTCATCGCGCGGCGTTTGCGTGAATGCCAGATCAATTCCCGTGTCTATCCCTATCATACCTCCGCCGAAGACTTGAAAAAGATCGGTGTGCAGGGGGTAATTCTCTCGGGAGGTCCTTCCAGTGTTCTCGCGCCAAAAGCGCCCATGCCTGACCTCAAGATTTTTGATCTTGGGGTTCCTGTATTAGGAATTTGTTACGGCATACAGCTCCTCGCTCACCACCTAGGAGGCAAGGTCCTGCCGAGTCTTGAACGGGAGTATGGTCGCGGTAAGCTAGTCGTCGAGACGGACAGTCTGCTCTTTGCAGGCATCCGCCCTGAGATTCAGGTTTGGAATTCTCATGGCGATCGCCTTGAGGCAGTACCCGAAGGTTTTCAATCGATTGGCCGAACCGAGAACAGCGACTTTGCTGCGATTGAAAATTCCGATCGTAAAATTTACGGACTGCAGTTTCACCCCGAAGTCTTCCATACCGAGCAGGGCACGGATATTATCCGTAACTTTGTGAAGGGTATCTGTGGCTGTGTGGGTGATTGGACGATGGCTAACTATGCCGAAATGACGATCGAACGGATACGCAAGACCGTCGGTGACAAAAACGTCATTCTGGGACTGAGCGGTGGGGTAGATAGCTCTATCGCCGCGGCCCTCATAGATCGCGCTATTGGAAAGCAGCTCACTTGTGTATTCGTCGACAATGGACTGCTCCGCAAGGACGAGGCTGGAGCTGTCGAAAAGCTCTACGGAGACAACTTTAAGCTCAACCTCGTCGTTTCCCGATCAGCGGATCTATTTCTAGATCGGCTCGCTGGTATTACGGATCCGGAGCAGAAGCGTAAGATCATTGGGAACACCTTCATCGAAGTCTTCGAAGCAGAGGTTGGTGGCATTGGTGAAGTAGATTTTCTAGCACAGGGCACGATTTATCCCGACATCATTGAATCGGTTCCGATCGATGGAAATCCTGCCGCTTTGATTAAAAGTCACCACAATGTGGGTGGGCTTCCGGAGCGAATGCGGATGAAGATCCTCGAGCCTCTCAATGAGCTATTTAAAGACGAAGTACGTGCTCTAGGTGAAGAGCTAGGTTTGCCAAAAAGCGTGGTGTGGCGCCAGCCCTTCCCCGGCCCAGGCCTCGCTGTTCGGATATTAGGTGATATCACACGTGAAAATCTCACCGTCCTCCGCAATGCCGATGCAATTCTAATGGAGGAGATGAAAGCGGCGGATCTCTACTACAGCGTTTGGCAGAGTTTTTGTGTCTTCTTGCCCGTGCGTACTGTTGGAGTGATGGGTGACGAGCGCACCTATGACAACGTCATCGCCCTGCGTATTGTTGAGAGTATTGATGCGATGACAGCGGACTGGGCGAAGCTGCCTAACGAGCTCTTGGCAAAAGTCTCAAATCGGATCATGAACGAAGTGAAAGGTATTAACCGCGTTGTTCTTGATATTTCTTCGAAGCCCCCAAGCACGATCGAATGGGAATGATCTTTCGCCGCACAACAGTCGGATTAGTCTGCACATGGTTTTTTTTGGTCGGCCTTGCGTGGGGCGATGAACCTAAAGTAGACGTCGGATCGATCATTGAGCGCGCCCGTGCAGCCATTGCATCTGAGGAGGTCCTCAATGAGCTAGACTCTTTGTATTTCGAAGGCGTCCTTGAGCTTTATCAGAATAACATTCGCGGCGCAGTTCGTGTATTCCTCCAAAAGCCTGCGTTTCAACGCATAGAGGTCGAAACAGAGGCTTTTCTAAAAGTCACCATTATCGGGGAGGATCTTGGCTGGGAGATCTTAACCAATAAGCAGGCGGAAGACGCAGTGCCAAAGAGGCGCCTGCTGACACCTGAAGAATATTGGGAAAATCGCTACAATGCTGTCGAAAACCTCTACTTTTACCATGGCTACAAGCGAGAAAGAGGGCAGCTGGTATTCCTCGAACAGACATTTCTTGAAGGTATTGAAGTGGATGTTTTCCAAGTAACTTTTGATCAAAAAAATATTCACCAGCGTATGATCTCGGTCGACACGGGTGAACTGGTCGCGTCCAAGGCGCCGGATGGGACACTTGTCTTTGCGCGTGAGCGTGAGACGATTGATGGCATCAAGCTGCCGAAGGAAGTGGAATACTACTCTGATGGGAAACGCGTCTCACGCGTCCGTTTTAATAAGATTGAAGTGAACCCGTGGCTTGATTCTGCCCTCTTTCGGGTGCCTGTATTTCGTTAATTAATATCCAGAATGAGACTACTCGACTACACAGACCCGAAGTTCTACGCGAAGCTAGAACGCTTTATTGTCGGCCGTAGTGAAAAGCCTGAGATCAATGAGCTCGTCGGTGATATTCTATCCGATGTTAAAACTCGTGGTGATAAGGCACTGATCGACTACACGGAGCGGTTTGATGGCCATCGTTTTAAGCCATCTGAACTACGGCTCAAAGAAGAAGACCTACGCGCCGGTGTTGATGGCCTGACCGCTCGACAGAAGCGGGCAATGAAGGCCGCAATTCGATGCGTAGCAGACTTTCATCGGAACACGTTTCCGAAGAACTGGATGGGCACAAATCCACAGGGCGCGAAAGTGGGCGAACGCTGGTATCCGATCAAAAGAGTCGGCATTTACATCCCCGCGGGGAATGTGCCACTCGTGTCTACGGTCGTTATGACGACCACGCTCGCAAAGCTAGCAGGCGTCGACGAGATCGCAGTTTTCACACCTCCTGGGCCTGATGGCGCTGTCGATGCTGGTATGCGCGCAGCTCTTTGCCTTGCGGGTATAACAGAAGTCTACCGAGTTGGCGGTGCGCAGGCGATTGCAGCAGCAGCTTATGGGACGAAAACGATTCCGGCTGTTGATAAGACGATGGGACCGGGAAATGCGTTCGTTACCGAAGCGCAGCGCCAAGTGTTTGGTCGGGTAGGGGTCGATCTCCTCCCTGGGCCAAGTGAGGCTCTTGCGATCGCTGATAAGACAGCAAATCCTGAATGGCTAGCGGCCGATCTTCTCGCGCAAGCTGAACACGGCAGTGGTGCCGAAAAAGTTTATTACGTTTACTCTAACGAGAAACAGCGTGCTGCGGTTGAGCTAGCGATGGACCAGCAGGTGAAGACGCTTAAGCATCGCAAGGCGATTGAGAAGATCCTCAAAACGAACTGCCTAGGATTGAAGGTTTCAAACTTGGATCAAGCGATTGAGGTGGCCAATTTTATCGCACCCGAGCACCTCGAACTTCACGTCGCGAAAAAGTCGATACAACCCCTTGTAAAAGGCATTCGAACCGCTGGAGCCATCCTTTGTGGTCACGAAACACCCACTGTGATTGGCGATTTTACGGCGGGGCCAAGCCATGCCTTACCGACGTCACGATCAGGCCGTTTTTTCAGTGGCTTGAAGATTACTGATTTCATGAGGCGCTCGAGCATTGTTCAATACGACCGTAAGTCTCTAGAGGCCGCGCGTGAAGTTGTTGCCGTATTTTCAGAGCTTGAGCAGCTCGATGCCCACGGGCGCTCGATGGAGATTCGATTCGAAAAGGGTTCAAAGTGAGCTCTCCCGGAGAGTCCGATTTTACTGCCGAGACTTGGGCCAATCCGCATGTGCGGTCGTTGCATCCATACGTTCCTGGAAAGCAGCCGAAGGGAAGTGATTGGACAAAGCTGAATACGAATGAGCTCCCGTATCCACCGAGCCCGAAGGTCTCAGAAGCGGTTGCTGCTGAGGTCTCCAGGCTTCCTAAATACCCGTCACCAACCAGCGCTCCATTGCGAGAGGCGATTGCGGCTCATCACGGACTCGATCCGTCACAGGTATTGATTGGCAATGGCTCGGATGAGATATTAACCATGCTCTTTCGTGCTTTTGCGGGTCCAGAGCGTGAAGCAGGAGAAACAACCCCAAGTTATTCTCTGTATCCAGTTTTAGCGACGATTCAGAATACATCTGTTCAATCCTACGCGCTCGAGAAAGACTTGAATTTGCCGCTCGAAGAGATCGCTAGTTGTCGAGCACCGGTCTTTTTTCTCACGACGCCGAACGCACCTTTTGGGAAAGGATTCAGCCTCGATGAACTTAGGACAGCAATTGACGGCTTCGCGGGCATCTTTGTTGCCGACGAGGCGTATGCAGATTTTGGCGACACCTCTGCGATTGAGCTCCTTAGTCAGTGTAAGAATTTGGTTGTGACGCGGAGTTTCTCAAAGAGCTATGGCCTTGCTGGACTTCGTGTCGGCTATGCCTTGGCTAGCCCAGAAATCATTGGCCTGCTCGATCGCCTGCGTGACAGTTATAATGTGAATTGCTTGAGCCAGGCAGGCGCGCTCGCCGCTTTTCAAGATCAGGCTTATCTGAATCTTGTTGTTGGGAAAGTGAAGGCGACGCGTGAGCATTTCAGCGTAGCATTGCGTTCGATGGGATGGGAGGTCGTTCCGTCCCAGGCGAATTTTATTTTTGCGCGCCCGCCGGTTTCAGGCGAACAGAATCGCAGTGCATTGGCGTCGGAGATTTTTAGCCGGCTAGAGTCCAAGAAGATCCTAGTTCGCTACTTCCCGAAAGACCCACTGACGGCCGACGGACTGCGTATCAGTATTGGGACGGACGATGAGATGGACCGGTGTCTCGAATCTTTGGCTGCTCCTCCTATTGGCGGGTAGTCCCCGTTTTCTCCGCGTTGAGCCCAGTTGACATAGGGCAAGGTCTCTTCCAACATTTTTGAAATCTGCTGAAAGATTCAGCACATAGACAGGAAGACCCATGTCAGATACACGCTCAGCAAAGATTGTCCGAAACACGAACGAGACTCAAATCGAGCTCAAGCTCACGATCGACGGAACGGGAACGAGCTCGATTTCGACGGGCATTCCGTTCTTTGACCACATGCTCGAACTCTTCAGTCGTCACGGGATCTTTGACCTTGAGCTCAAGGCGACCGGTGACATCGCAGTTGATTACCACCACACGGTGGAGGATGTCGGAATCGTTCTCGGTGAAGCCTTTAAGAAGGCGCTCGGTGACAAACGAGGTATTCGACGCTACGGGTTTTTCGTCCTGCCAATGGATGAATGCTTGGCCCGTGTAGCGGTCGACCTCAGCAATCGCCCCCTCATGGTTTACAAAGTCGAGGCGGAGGAAGCTTTCGTGCGCGATTTTAACATCCACCTTTTCCGCGAGTTTTTCCAAGCCTTTGCCAATTCAGCCGGTGCGAACGTGCACCTCGGGCTGGTCTATGGTGACGAGCCCCACCACATCGCGGAGGCACTCTTTAAGGGCTTCGCTCAAGCGATGCGCATGGCCTGTGAATCTGACCCACGTCGCGGCGATCAATTGCCGACGACGAAGGGTATGGTGTAGTCCTTTTCAATACTCTTATTTTTCGGCCGTCTTCTGGCCTTCCCGTTTGGCATGATCTGTGTTGTTTAATCGGCTATGAATGGTGGGGGAATTATAGCGGCGGTTGAAAATGCGCCTTGGCACGAACTATCCGTAGTGGGCTTTGAGCTCTGGCGACTGCTGGCGTTTTCGGCGGCTATTTTTGGTGGCTATCTTATAGGAAAAATTCTCGCTCTAGTCTTTCGCCAATTTGAAGCACGGGCGCTGAAAGCGGGGCGACATTTAGCGGAGGCACTTTGGTCGTCCTTTGCGAGTGCGCTGGGGCCGTTGGGCTTGGCCATGGGGCTGAAGTTTGGGATTCTCTTTCTTGATCTGATGGCAGTCGCTGGCGAGGTCATCAGCACGATAACCTCTGTATTTGTCGTGATCGCGATTGGCTGGCTCTGCTTCTGTTTGGTCGAGGTGCCGACGGCGACGTATTCACGCTGGTCGCGACGCCAGAAGTCAAAACTCACCGATATGCTCGTGCCAATCATGCGCACGGGACTGAGGGTGGTCGTCTTCATCCTCACGATTGTCCAGATCGTGCAGGTCGTCAGCGACAAGCCGATCAGCTCAATCTTGGCCGGCTTGGGGATCGGCGGGCTGGCCTTTGCTTTAGCAGCTCAGGATTCGCTCAAGCACCTCTTTGGCTCGGTGGTCGTTTTCACCGACCGGCCGTTTGAAGTAGGGGATCGTCTCGTCGTTGATGGCCATGATGGGCCCGTCGAGGAGGTTGGCTTTCGTTCGACTAAAATACGGACGTTAGATGGCCATCTCGTGACGGTTCCGAATGGCGACTTGGTGAACAAGAGCATCTTGAATATCTCCAAGCGGCCGTTTATCAAACGGCAGTGTGATATTTCGATCACCTACGACACCCCGTCCGAGAAGATCGAAGAAGCCATTCAAATTCTTAAGGACCTCCTCGAGAACCACGAGGGGATGGATGAGGAGTTTCCGCCGCGCGTCTACTTTAAGGATATGAAGTCGGACTGCCTGAATCTTTTCGTCATCTACTGGTATCACCCGCCTGCTTATTGGGACTATTTGGCGTTTTCGGAGCGCTTTAATCTCGAGGTAATCAAGCGCTTCCGCGCGGCTGGGATCGATTTTGCCTTCCCGACGCAGACACTTTATCTTGCAGGCGATGAGGCTCGGCCGTTGAACATCGGCCTGAATGAGCTCCCCGGAAAGTCCAGTTAAGCCAAAACTCGCCGTGATTGATTACGGCATGGGTAACCTGCGCAGTGTTGTGAAGGCGTGGGAGCACGTCGGCGCGGATGTTCAGCTGATCAGTCAGCCTTCGGAGGCGGAGGGTGCCGATGCGCTCGTTTTTCCGGGGCAGGGCGCGATCGTCGATACGATGGAGCTGCTCCAACGCACGGGCTTCGATAATCTCGTCCGTGAGTGGATTGGTGCGGATAAACCGTTTTTTGGAATCTGCCTTGGGTTACAGGCGCTTTTCGAAAGCTCTGAAGAAGGTGGCGGAACGCCGTGTCTGGGGATTTTCCCCGGTGAAGTGAAACGCTTTTCTTTTCCAGCCGAACTGGGCCTTAAAGTTCCGCACATGGGTTGGAACACAGCTGAATTTACTGAGAAAGGTGGCTTAAAAACGCCGCTCGGCCCTGAAGGCGAGGCACCGTTCTTCTACTTCGTCCACAGCTATCATGTGGATACCGCGCCGGATGACATAGTCTGGGCGAAAACGACTTACGGCGCTAAGACGTTTGTCAGTGCAATCCAGAGAGGCCGTTGCTTCGCGACCCAGTTCCACCCGGAGAAATCTCAACGCGTGGGACTCGAGCTTTACCGCGCATTTCTGGAAACGCTCTAGGTGTCAATTTTGGGCATTTCGTAGAACGCAACAGCTAGCTAAAGTGTTCTAAGGCTCGTCGATCGGCGGGGCTTTCTGAGATTTTATCACGATATTGGGCTGAGAGGACTTGCCCCGGAGGTAAGACCCGTGGTTCTTTTATAGTTATGAGTAGTGATCCTTCCAATTCTTCGTCGGCGGAGACAGCCAGTGTCGATCTAACCCTTGATGGTAAAACTTATACCTATCCAATTATCGTTGGATCGGAAGACGAGAAGGCGATTGATTTGCGTAAGCTGCGGGCGGAAACCGGATACATCACTTACGATGATGGCTATGGGAACACAGGATCCTGCCTGAGCAAGATCACCTACATCGACGGCGAGAATGGCATCCTGCGTCACCGAGGAATTCCGATCGATCAACTCGCGGAGCGTTCAACGTTTCTGTGCACGTCCTATCTGATCATCTACGGCAAGCTCCCGAATCAAGCGGAGTTGGAAACGTTTCGCAAAAAGGTGGGGGCAAACTCAGGCCTGAACGAAAACTTCAAGAATCACTTCGAGGGCTTTCCGAGGGACAGTCATCCCATGGCGGTCCTCAGCTCGATGCTGAACGCTCTTGGCTGCTACCACCCTGAGATGACGAGTAATGATCGCGCACAGGACCTAGAACACTTCGACGATGCGGCAGCGTTTCTCCTTTCCAAAGTGAGATCCATCGCGGCGATGACGTATCGCATGAGCAAAGGCCTGCCCTACAACTACCCGCGCAAAGACCTGCGCTACGTGGAGAACTTCCTCCACATGATGATTACCGAGCCTCACGCTGAATACGAAGCGATCCCAGAAGTCACGGCAGCACTCGATCTTTTCTTCCTCCTTCATGCTGATCACGAGCAAAACTGCTCAACCTCCACCGTCCGAATGGTGGCCAGTAGTGGGGCAAACATGTTCGCCTCTGTCTCGGCGGGGGTCTGCGCTCTCTGGGGCCCTCTACACGGCGGCGCGAACGCGGCGGTGATCAAGATGCTCGAGCAAATCCATGCTGATGGTGACGACGGTAGCCGCTTCATCGAAGCAGCTAAGACCGGTAAGGCGCGCTTGATGGGCTTCGGTCACCGTGTTTATAAGAACTACGATCCGCGGGCGAAGATCTTCGGGCAGGTTGCAGAGAACTTATTCACGACGCTCGGAGTGCAAGATCCGCTCCTCGATATTGCTCGTCACCTCGAACAGGCGGCACTCAGCGACCCTTACTTCATCGAGCGTAAGCTTTACCCGAATGTAGACTTTTACAGTGGTATCGTGCTCAAGGCGCTCGGTATTCCAGTTGATATGTTTACGGTCATGTTTGCCATCGGGCGGATGCCTGGCTGGATCGCAAACTGGAAGGAAATCGCTGAGACTTCGAACAAGATCCACCGCCCACGTCAGATCTATACAGGTGCAGTCAAAACCGACTATTCTACAGCCGCTAAATAGGATCTGACTTAGTTCTAGGCAATAGCTCGACGGTCTCACCGTCGAGTGACGTCGCCTTCGGAAATAGGTCAGCATTAGTTCGAAGCCATTCGCTCCCCATGGGCTTGAGGAGCAGGTCGTCACCTTCCCACTGAAAGTTTACGCTACCCAGATCAAGGTGTTCAATACGGCCAGCTCCTGTTTCCTCGTTGATTTCGAGGAGTTGGTAGATCCCGAGCCAAGGTGAGAGCCACCAAGTAGCAGCGCCTTTTTTCAGTTCAATCAACGTATCTGGATCAACTGTATCTGGATGCTCTTTCCCAAAGAAGAGTTCGTTCGCATCGAGGACGAGTGCGTGGTGGGTATCGAAAATTTCCTTGGTCAAGAAGATGGGTACACTTCGAGCGTAGTCTTTACCGAACTGCTCAGACATAAGAAGGCGAAGGAACGGATCGATCGTCCATTGGTAGTCTGCGCTAGATGTCAGTAGGCCGAAGAGGTATTTCTTTCTTTTACCTCCATAAGTTGATTCGACGGATGGAATCACAATCAATGCATCGGGAGGGCCATCATTTAAACTCGCTTCGATTTGAGCCCGATATGTGAGCACCTCATTTGACGCTGGGCTTACCCAAAATCTATGTAAGACGTCTCCGCAGGCAATGACTTGAAGCGCTGCGATGAAGGCAAAGGCAGTCAAGGTGAACCGTTCCCTACGTGGGCTGGCGATTGACCGGAGGCTACTGAAAACCAAAACGATGATGATCGCACTGAAAGGTCCCATTAGTCTGTATGGGCTGCCATCGTAGAGATACAGACAAGGGATAAAAATAAACATGAGGGCGCCGATCCCTAGGCCCCTTAGGCTCGAGATGACACGGGGACCTCGCCAGAGACTAAAGACACCCCCAGTAAGAAGGGCTGCAAGGGTCGTGATCGCTACAACTGTTTTTGCAGTTAAGCCGTAGAAGTACGCCCAGCCATGGAGGGTCTCAGGAATCGCTCTGCCAAATAGAGTAGCAAACTGGTTTAGGAGATCTTGAGCCAGAGATATGCGTGCTAGGGAAACGCCTTCCTGGGGCGGCATTAGTGGCAGGAAAAGAAGCTTATATGTGATGTAGTAGATTCCTAATACACTGTAAAAATAGGATAGGTTTAGGGTGTTTTGGCGCAGAAATGACCGAGGGGATGCCTCCTCCTCAAGTAACTTCAAAAGCAGAGGGATCAATCCAAAGAGAGTAGACGGCTGGTATACCCAGAGGGCAATGAAGAGACCGATCCAGCCGGCTAGCTTTCGCTTAGAAAATAGGCGGTCTGGTTCATCACAGCAAAGTTGTGCGCTCAAGACTGCCAAGGCTGCAGCCCAAGTGTAAGGGAAACAGACGGTCCAGAGAACGAGCGTCGCTAGCCCCGGAACACTGCAAATTGCTAGGGTGAGGAATAATCGTGCGCAGGGACTATAGTTATGTTTGCGAAAAAGCCTTTCGAGAGTGAAGGCAAAAACGAGCAAGCCAATAAAGCCGATGAAACGTACTCCTTGAAGACCAGAAATCCCGCCTGCAGTTGCAAAGAAGAGCTCAGTCAGGGCTGAGGTCAGAGGACGCCCTTGGATCGAGATCCAACTCTTCCATGTATCAAAGGATCCAAGCGTGACTTCATTTAAAAACCCAAATGTATCGAGCTTCGCATAGTCGTTTGTGAAGGCAGGAAAATAGACGAGCGTCAGAATCGTCAGCGAGCCCCATAGGGCCCAGTTCCAGCCGCCCCTTTCTTGCTCCATCAGCTCTGCTTTACGTTTTCTTGGCGATGGGCTTCAGCGAGCGCATCTTCCATCGCGAGGCCTGTGTTCTGGCGGATGCCTTTGATGAGGTAGAAGACGATGCCCATTGTGATGACCGTTGAGGGCACTGCGATGATGATCATGCTCCACATTGTCATGCTGCCGACCTCTTCATTGAACTTCACCGGGTCGATCGCTGGCTCAGTTTGGATAAAATGGAGCGCTACGTAGTAGTTTAAAACCGCCGAGATGAAAAACGAAGAAGCGAGGAAAACGGTCGCTCGGTTGAGTAGCTTCTGGAAGTTTTTGTTTGTCCCTCGGGCGTCGAGTTCTCTCTGAATTCGATCAACGTCAAACAGCTGGGGCGAGAGAAGGAGCGTTTTGATGAGGGGGTAGGGCGTAAAAAGTGAGCCAAGGATCGCGAGACCAAGGATACCGGGAATCGCAGCTTCTTTGACGATTACCCAGAAGCGAGGGAGCTCGAGGAGCCCGATTCCGCCGGTTAGCAGGACACTGACGAAGCCGAGGATTGAGATAAAGTTCTTCTTCCCCCGTGTTTTGAGATCGTAGAAAAAATAGCCGACCGGGAACGCCAGCGCGAGGACCAGAACTGCCGCGGGAGAGCCGATGAACTGATCTCCCTTGCGCAGGACGAGAACGGGTAGGATAACATTCAGTCCAAGATTCCACCAAATCGATTCAGGCTTTTCGCTTTTCTCCATTTGCGCGGATCGTTTTTGATCAAGAGATGAAGGCAAGACCCATTCGATGTCTGATTTCCGCGGGACCCACGCGGGAGTACTTTGACCCCGTCCGTTACGTGAGCAATCCCTCGACCGGGAAGATGGGCTATGCTCTTGCCGAAGCGGCAGTAGAAGCGGGCTGGGAGGTCGATTTGGTTTCAGGCCCCGTGTCTTTGCCGGCTCCTAGTGGCGCCTGCCTCCACTCGGTCATGACCGGTGCAGAAATGTTTGAAGCCGTCGGCAAGCTTTTCGGTGAATGCGATATTCTAATCATGACGGCTGCCTTGATCGATTTTAGGCCGTGCACCATGGCAGCTCACAAGGTGAAGAAGGACGTCCTCGATATGGTCGTCGAAATGGAACCTGTGATTGATGTCCTCGCCACGATGGGAAAGCGGAAAACCTCGCAGTTTATCGTCGGATTTGCGGCCGAGACAAACGACGTCGAAGTTTATGGTCGTCGAAAGCTGGAAACGAAAAACGCGGATTACATCGTCGCGAACCAAATTGGTGTCGAAGGTTCGGGCTTCGCGTCAGACGACAACAAGATCATTCTTCTCGGACGCGATGGTTCACGCGAAGAGATGGGTCCAACCAGTAAGCGTGCATTGGGGTCCGCGCTGGTCGCGCAGTTTCAAGTAGACCTAGAAGCGCGTTTAGAATTAGAGTAGAAAGATGGATACAAGAGCGCATAAATCGTGAAGCCGAAAGAAGATCATTTGCAGTCAGTCCTAGAGCGGGCTGAAGACCTCGATGTAACGAGCCTACGAACGCTCATCAGCCGATTGGCGAAAGAACGCACTCTCTTTCAGGGCATTCTGACGAGTTTGCGTGAAGGTATCCTCGTTATCGATGCTTCGGGTTCGATCGAATATGCCAACACGTCAGCTTCAAGCCTTCTCGGATTCAAGTCGCGTGATCTATCGACCTCTAATCTCTGGAAGCAGGTGCCTGATTTGCGGCGGACGCTCGAGTTTACAGGTGATGGCGACTTGCTCTCGGATCGAGGAATCACGCGGGAGATCGAGCTGACTTATCCAGAGTGGCGGATTGTTCGACTTTATCTCTTCCCTTTTGACTTAGAAGCGGAGGAAGGGGTGTCGGTTGCGCGCTATGCCGTGATCCTGAGCGATGTCACTCAAGAGAAGGAGCAGACGCAGCAGCAGATTGAAAACGAGCGTGTGCAGTCTATCCTACAGCTGAGCGCGGGCGTGGCGCACGAATTGGGCAATCCATTGAATTCGCTCAACATCCATTTACAGGTGGTGGAGCGTTCACTGAAGAAGCTGGAGACTGTTTCACCAGCGACTGAAAAGCTTTCACGGTCCCTTGAGGTGTGCCTCGGTGAGGTTGATCGACTCGACAGCATCATCACGCATTTTCTCGAAGCGGTTCGACCAACCAGTCCTGATTTTTCTGATCTCGATCTCATTGCCGTGCTTGAGGAGGCGGTTGACTTTCTCATGCCCGAGCTGGAGTCGGCGGGCGTCCGAGTGGAGGCTTCGCTTGATCGTACGGTACCGATCGTCGAGGCTGACAGAAATCAGATTAAGCAGATCTTCTTCAACCTATTGAAGAACGCTCGCCAAGCGATGAAGCCGGGCGGCACGATCAAGGTCGCGGCGACGAGTGATGACGAGTTCGTCTATCTGCGTGTAGCTGACAACGGTAGCGGGATCGCCGAAGAGGACTTGCCGCGTATCTTCCAGCCCTACTTTTCGACGAAACAAGGTGGGCATGGCCTCGGTATGATGATCGTCGAACGTATCATGCGCGACCACGGTGGCCAAGTTGGGATCGATTCGAAGCAGGGCACAGGGACGGTTGTGACGCTGCATTTCCCGCAAAAGCACCGCAGAATTCGAATGCTCGCTGAGGCCCGGAAGTAGAGCTAGAATGGGGTCTAGCTGCCAGAGAGCGGCACGTAAATCCAGATGCCGCTGTCTATTTGTTGAGGCGGATTTGGAAAAAAGAAATAGCTCTCCAGTTCAAAGGAGTAGGCCCATGTCGGTCCTCCGCTTGTATCGAAGAGTGAGAGCCATCCCAACCAGCTGCCGGTATCAACAAAGATGTCATTTATGAGAACATACTGGCCCCATTTCGGGTCGTTTAGCCCTCCTGAGCCGACCTGCAGGTAAAAAGAATGCTCTTCGTAGTGGAGATCTGATCCTTCAAAATAGCGAGGCCTAGCGTGATTAAATAGATATCTTCCGGCGTTGAAGCAGCAATCTGCATTGGAAAATCCACTTGGTTTGGCCCAGGATTGTTCATGCCGAATCCGCCCCATGTGTAGTAGAATTACCATGACGGCTGCACGAAGATGTCTTGAGGCACCCAAGGGGGATCTCCACTGCCTTCCGTGTCATAGGTAAAGTCCAAGAAGTTATCTTGGCTCACATACACTCCTCCGAGATGCATACCGCGGATGGTGAAAGAGGTGCTGCCGTCCAGATTGGTGGCGGTTACGGTTGGGCGGACCGTTTCCCCTGGCTGGACGATGTATCGTTCTAAAGCGCCGAGCGCCTCCCCATCTAGCTGAATGCCCAGATCAAGTGCAGTTTGCGCTGGATCGATGCTGAACCGCCCGCTCACCCAAGAACCGTCGCGGACTCCGGCCCATTCTCCGGGTGCGGTCTGCTCTGACGCAGGAAGGCCATGGCAGGCTGCGCAGTTTCCAAGCACCGAAGCAGGCGCAGCATACTCGGGAAGTGCCGTTAACTTTACGGCCAAGAGGCAGCATCCTGCGGCAGAGATAAATTGATAGGTATTCATGAAGCGCCGATTTGATGATCTAGCCTGCGCGATATTCTACCTAAGTAGTATGATCCCTTTCTTCGCTAGACTAAGAATATCCGACAGCGAGTTCAACAATTGCTGGATCACCGCTGGAGGTAGAACCAGTAGCCGTTTGCTTGAGGACTTGAAACATTGGTAAATGCCCAACTATTGAAGTTGAGAATATAGACCCAACCTTCGCTATTTGTTGCAAAGCTGACTTCAACCCAACCGAGCCATGATCCAGTGTCGACCCAAGTTCCGTCTGGAAGATCTGAGATCGGGTAGCCTGCCCATCCATCAACAGGGGAGAGGGGGTCGTTTGCGGCGCGGACGAACTTACGGACCCAACGGTCACGCTTACTCATGACAGCGCTCGCGCTCATCGAATGGAGCCTCGCCCCTGACTCTTAGCCTTAACGAGATAACACCTTTCCTCATGTGTTTCATTGTTGGATTTGAGCTCAGTGAATGTGGCCGGCCGGTGCTAATTCATAAATATACATTTTGCGTAGTGGAAATTATCTACGATTTAAAAAATGATTGGCCACCCCCCTCAGGGTCTGCAAGGTGTGCTCCACCAAAGTCGGAATATCCTCTTATATCTGGCATTGGCCTTACCCCCATTGATTTCTATGTACGTATATGTTATCGGATCCCTCGGGAGCATTCCAGCTCCATTTTGGCTAGCCCCCATTGGCGGTATTCTTGCCCTCGTGATGGCTCGATTTTTCTCCGCATCGGTAATGCGAAAATCTGAAGGCGACCCCGAAATGGTGCGTATTGCCCAGGCGGTTCGCGAAGGTGCGATTGCGTATTTGAAACGCCAATACAGAATTGTCGTATACGTTTTTGTCGGATTGGTCGTTTTCTTGGGAATTCTTGCGGCGATGGGCTTACAGCCTACGCTGAGTCTTGTTGGGGTGCCTCTAGCCGGGTTCTTATCCGGGCTCTGCGGTTGGTTCGGTATGAAGATGGCGACAAACGCCTCAGCTCGGACTGCGGAGGCGGTGAAGACTTCGCTCAATGAAGGATTGAAAGTTGCTTTCAGATCCGGCGCGGTGATGGGGCTCAATGTCGTAGGCTTCGCAATTCTCGATGTTGCATTCTGGTTCATCTTACTGACCTCGATCGGTGATAAACTGGGGATCAATGGTGGGATTGTTGAGATGTCGACGATCATGCTCAGCTTCGGAATGGGTGCTTCTACGCAGGCTCTATTCGCTCGTGTTGGTGGAGGTATTTATACGAAGGCGGCGGACGTCGGCGCAGATCTCGTGGGTAAGATCGAGGCTGGTATTCCTGAAGATGACGCCCGTAACCCCGCCACGATTGCCGATAACGTCGGGGACAATGTGGGTGATGTTGCTGGCATGGGTGCCGACCTTTACGAGTCCTACTACGGCTCGATTCTCGCGACCTTTGCACTCGGTGCCGCCTCTGCGTTTGCGCTGGCATCACCTGAGCATGCGACTGCCTTTGCTCTCAAACTTGGATCCGCCCCGATCGCCTTGGCCGGAATGGGTATCTTCGCATCGATTCTAGGAATCTTTACCGTGAGGGCCCGCAAAGATGCTTCTTTTTCCGAGCTTCTCAAGGGCTTGCACTTTGGTGTCTACGTCGCCTCCGGGCTTATTGTTCTGGGCGCTTTTGGGATGCTTTACGTGCTCTTGGGCGATGATCCGACACTGGCCGCTCTAGGGGTTCCGTGGTGGCGTTTCGGCCTTTCGATTGTCGCGGGGCTCGTCGCGGGGCTCGTCATAGCTCATGCTACGGAGTACTATACTTCGTATGAACATCCTCCGACAAAGCGCATTGCTGAACAGGCACTGACGGGACCCGCTACGGTTATTATCAGCGGTATCGCGGAAGGAATGAAATCCACTTGGGCTTCTCTTTTAACAGTCGTCATCGCAATTCTCGCGGCCTTTTCCGCTGCGGGCGGATCAGAGAGTTTCCTCCTCGGTCTCTTTGGCGTCGGAATCGCGGCGGTCGGAATGCTCTCAACGCTTGGAATTACTTTAGCGACCGACGCTTATGGGCCGATTGCCGATAACGCAGGTGGGAATGCTGAAATGACGGATCAAGACCCCGAGGTGCGGAAGCGCACGGACATGTTGGATTCGCTTGGAAACACGACCGCGGCTACGGGTAAAGGATTCGCAATTGGCTCAGCGGCATTGACTGCCATGGCCCTCCTCGCGGCCTATGTCCAGATTGTCCAAACTCAGCTACACGGCCAAGCCGCTCGATTTGCGGAAGCAGAACTCGTATCTGTAGAGACGCCGACCGCGGTTTACAAAGGATACGGCATCTACGGCCTGGCCTTTCCTGATGGCACTTTTGATGGGGCGATTGCGATAAAACCACAAGGGATGAAACCACTTTCAATTGCGACGGAAGCTCCTTCGAAAGGTGATGTGATGCCTTGGGTCGAATCACCGTTCAGACTTCGAACGAGTGAGCTTGGGATCAAAGATGTGCTGGCTTACTATGACGTTAGTCTGACGAACCCACGCGTCCTTGGGGGGCTCTTTGTCGGCGCCATGTTGGCTTTTGTTTTTTGTGCCCTGACGATGAATGCCGTCGGTCGAGCAGCCTATGAAATGATGGGAGAATGCCGTCGTCAGTTTGGTAAAATGCGGGAAGCCTTTCGTGCCAACGGCATGAGTGAAGAGGACATCGCTAACCCGTTGTCGTGGCCAAAGCAGGTGAAATATGAAGGGGTTGAGTATCCTGATTACGCGACCTGCGTGTCGATTTCGACTGCAGGTGCCCAGCGAGAGATGGTCTTCCCGGCCATCCTTGCGATTGTTTCTCCGCTTATCCTAGGACTTATTTTAGGCGTTGCGGGAGTGATGGGCATGCTCGTGGGCGGTCTTGTTTCCGGGTTCGCGCTTGCTGTATTCATGGCCAATGCAGGAGGTGCGTGGGACAATGCGAAAAAGCTTCTGGAATCATACGGCAAAATCACCGCAAAGGATTTTAAAGAGAATGCGTCCGTCCGCGAATCGATTCCGGAGTCGGTGCGCTCGACCATTTTAGACCGCGCCAAGGAAGCAGTGCGCAAGGGTGACCCTGAGCTCATCGTATATGGCAAAGGGTCCGACGATCATAAAGCAACGGTGGTCGGCGATACCGTGGGTGATCCTTTCAAAGACACCTCTGGCCCAAGCCTCAATATACTCATCAAGTTGATTTCAATCGTCTCCGTTGTTTTTGCCGGATTGGTCGTAAACTACGGTGCCATTGTCGGAAGTTTCCTCGGATTAGAATAACGCCCGAGCGTCTTTTGCCGTCTTGGCAAGTGAGGCTTCGGCTTCGCTTGCCAAGATGAGTGCCGGCACCAATTCTCGTGATCGGTTGATATGGCAGGATTTGATGAGCAGATAGTGCGGGAGTATTTTGAGCTACATGGCTTCCTCGTGCGCCAGGCGCGAAAATACCAAATCCAGTCGCGCAAGAAACTGGCTGAGGAGGAGATCGACCTGCTCGTCTATAATCCGGCCTACGCGCTTCAGGAGCGGAAGCCCAACTTCCTCCTCTTCGCAACCGAGCTTCCATATGTTCATCGCGCCGTTGTAGTAGTGAAAGCGTGGCACACGACGCAGCGCTTCACGCCGACGATGCTGAAGAATAGCGCTGAGTTCTTTAAATTCCTCGAAAAGAACGTCATCAAAACTGCCGAAAGTCTTTTTCAGGATGAATCGGAGGATTTCGACCGGACGGATCTGCTCAAGGTCCTCGTCCTTCCGGGCTTGCCGACGCAAGAGCCTCATCGCAGTGAATCGATCCAACTCCTGCGTGAGCACGGCGTTGATGGGATCATTTCGTTTCGCTCCATGTTGCTCGATATTCTGCAGAAGGTGGAAGTAAATCGAAACTACTCAAAGAGCGATACGCTGCAGATTCTGCGGATCCTCAAGAATTATGATCTCGTGAAAGACCCGCAGTTGGGATTGTTCCCGGCTGAGTAAAAGCCCATGTCGACTCTACTCATTCATCCCACAGCAGTGATTCACCCTGCTACGCGTATCCATGAAACAGTGACAATCGGACCCTACTCAGTCATCGAGGAGGGCGTTGAGCTCGGGCCGCAAACGACGGTTGGACCCTTCGTCCAGATCTGCTCGGGCGTATCGACGGGTGAGCAGTGTGAGATCCATGCACACTGCGTGATCGGTGGTCTTCCGCAGGCCCTGAACTTCGATCCCAAGACGCTGAGTGGAGTGAAGATGGGTGACCGTGTTGTGATTCGAGAAGGCTCATCCATCAACCGCTCAACGCAGGCGGGTAGTTTTACTGAAATAGGGAACAATTGCTTTCTTATGGCGACGACTCATGTGGCGCACGACTGTATCGTCGGGAACCACGTGATCATGGCTCACAACTCCGGTCTCGCCGGCCATGTTACGGTCGGTGACAACACCTTTGTCGGTGGCGCCGCCGTCTTTCACCAATGCTGCCGAATAGGTGAAGGAGCCATTATCGGCGGAGCTTCCCGCATCAGCATGGATGTGCCGCCTTTCACGATGACCGCTGAGCGGAATGAGCTGATTGGCCTCAACCTCATCGGGCTCAAGCGACGCGGCTACAGTCGGGAGGCGATCAAGGCGCTGAAACTTGCTTTTCGCGAAGTTTGCGGGACCTCGGGAAACATGAAGGAGCGAGCGGCCTTACGCTTGGGAAAAGGAGTAGCTGAAGAGGTTGAGCGCTGCTTCTTAGCCTTTTTTGCCGATGGGAAACGCGGCTTCGTTCAGCCGAATGGACGCGCTTTAGATAATGAGGCCGGGGCGAAATCATGAAGCCACTCGCGCTCACCTGTGGTGACCCCGCAGGCGTGGGACCTTTGATTATTAGGGACTGGCTAGAGAGTGATCTTGAGCGACCTCCCGTCATCGTCTTTGGCCCAGCGCAGTGGCTTGAAACACTGTCCGTCGAGGGTGTAGCGGTTGGACCGAAAGGCTATGTCGCCGAGCCCGGCTCGCCGAGTCCTGAGGGTGCGCGGGTTGCGCTAGCAGCGATGGAGGTAGCGGCCGCAGCGTGCCTCGAAGGGCGCTGTAGTGCCGTCGTGACGGCCCCAGTGAGCAAGGCTGAGTTACAGGTAGTGGGCTATCCCTTCCCCGGGCAAACCGAGTTTTTTGCCGATCGCTGGGGTGGGGCACCGACAATGGCGTTTGCGGGCGAGGAGCTACGGATGGTGCTGGCGACTTGGCATGATCCGCTCATCGAAATTCCCCAAATTTTAGAATCTCATCCAGAGTTGATCGAGCGCGCGGTGGAGCGGGCTGACATGCTCGCGCGGGCACATGGATTTGATCGCCCTCGCATCGGCGTCTGCGGTCTTAATCCGCATGCGGGCGAGGGTGGAGTCCTTGGAAGTGAAGAGCAGCGTTTCATCGATCCGCTTCTGGATCGCCTGCGTTCGAAGTATCCGGGGCTTTCAGTCTGCTTGCCAGGGGACACCGTTTTTTGGCGGGTGCGCAAAGGAGAGTTCGATGTGGCGATCGCGCTCTACCATGATCAAGGCCTTGGGCCGCTCAAAACGCTGGAATTTGATCGGGCGGTGAACATCACCCTCGGTCTCCCGTGGGTGCGGACGAGTCCTGACCACGGGACTGCGTTTGCCCTCGCTAAAGCAGGTGAAGGCATCGATTCGGGTAGCTTCTCGAGGGCCGTGGAGTTCGCGGTGCGGCTAAGCTCACTTTAGCCTTAGAACAGTCTTGTTCGACAGATTATTCTTGATTTGAGGCCTTGACGGGCGCCTTCCTGCGTTTGATTAGATTTACCCTTGTATGTTGCTGGGCCGAAGCCTTGCTCCTGCCATTCTTTCAACAAAATTCAACTAATGCACCTCACTGCCTCGCGGTTTATCCGATCGATTTCGACCTCTACTGTTTGCCTCTGCGTAACGGTCCTTTCATCATGGGGAGTAGATGCGGAACCGAACCCAGAAGTGGTGTCTATGACCCCATTTATGGTGAATGCTACAAGGATGGAAGTGGCGATCGATTCGATTCCTGCTGCGGTGAGTTTTATCGACCTTGAAACGGTGCAGCAGGGGACTCAGCAATTGGGACTGGATGAAGCGCTTAAAATGGTGCCAGGAGTCTTTATCCAAAATCAGTACAACTTCGCTCAGGATAACCGGATTTCGATTCGTGGGTTCGGTGCACGGGCGAATTTTGGTATTCGGGGCATTCGCTTGATGATCGATGGTATTCCCGCAACGACGCCGGATGGACAAGGCAGCGTGGATCGAATCGCACTCGGGTCGGTTCAAAGTATCGATGTGTTAAGAGGGCCTGCTGGGGCCTTTTATGGAGCTGCTTCCGGTGGAGTAATTCTGATCAAAACGGAAGAAGGCAGATCGCCTCCTTTTTTGGAAACACGTTTGGCAGTAGGCGCGGATGATTTTTTTGAAACTCAGGTTAAAGCGGGTGGGGTCTCGGGTAAGTTGAATTATTTTTGGGGCTGAAGTAGCTAAGGACACCAAAAACTGTCCTAATCTACTGAAATGTATGTAAGAAGAAGCCGTCTGAGTTCACACAATCAACCCTGAGACTGATCGTAAATGTAATCGATATACCGATACAGGACGACCCCGGATCTCTCACTCTCGCGGAGGCCACAGCCAACCCGAGACAAGCGAGGCAGCGTAATCTGGACTTCGACGGTGGTGAAAGGGTTCAGCAAGAGACCTTTGGTCTGACCTACGAGCGGGAGTGGAATGAAGTGCATTCGCTCAGTGTCTCGAGCTACCATGTGCACCGGGATTTCGCGAACAAGCTACCCTTCGAGTCCGGTGGCCAAGTATCATTTGAGAGAGCCTTTTGGGGCGGAGGGGTCCAATACAATTATAAGAACGAGGAATCTCGTTTGAGCGTGGGCTTAGACTACGATCGTCAGGACGACGACCGTCGCAATTTCGACAACCTTCTCGGGGTGCGTGGACCGATCGTTTTGGATCAGAATGAACTCGTTACGAGCGTCGGCCTATTCAGCATCTATGACTACGCTTTGACGGAGAATCTGACCATAGCTGCAGCACTGCGTTATGATCTAGTGAAGTTTGCTGTGAGCGATCATTTGCTGAGCGATGGCGATGATTCTGGGGAATTGGAATTTGAAGAATTTAGTCCCATGGCAGGATTAATCTGGGCGATCGATCCGGCCATAAGCCTCTTCGCAAATGTCTCGACCTCCTTCGAAACGCCGCCGACGACGGAGCTCGATAATCCTAATGGCGGCGGTTTCAATTCGGATTTGGACGCACAGAAAGCACAAAGCTTTGAGGTAGGAGCAAGGGGGCTTCTCAGCATCGCTGGGCGACCTTTAAACTATGAGCTCACCGCCTTTCATCTCGATATTGAAGACGCCTTAGTGTCCTACGAGTTGGCGGCCTTCCCAGATCGTGAATTCTTTCGCAATGCGGGTAGCAGTCAGCGCCGTGGTGTAGAGACGGCTGTGAGGATGGAATTGTTCCCAGGACTGACCGCCTCGGCGATGTACACCTGGTCGGATTTCAGCTACGAGCAATTTGTCACCGACAGCGCGGACTATTCGGGGAATACCACTCCGGGGATTCCGGAGCACTTTGGTAGTGTTCAACTGAAGTATGAACATAAGTCAGGCTTCTACGTGCGTTGGACAACTCAGTGGGTCGACTCGATCTACGCCAACGAGAGTAACGCTACCGAAATAGATTCATACACGGTATCCGACTTGAGATTTGGATTGGAAAAAGATTTCGGAAACTGGCGTTTGGCTCCTTTTGTCGGCATAAATAATCTCTTCAACGAGACTTACTTTTCCAATATTCGAATAAATGCATTTGGTTCTCGATTCTACGAGCCAGCGCCTGAGCGCTATGTCTACGGAGGAATTCGTATCCTCTACTCATTCGATTGATTTCGGGACGAGCTTCGGCAGCCGGTAATCGTTGCCGAGCTTGCACTATAGAATGTTATCAGCAGAGTTGTGAGTGTGAACGAAGTCATCACTAAATTGCCCGAAGGCGTGCGCGAAGGGAATGAAAAGCTCGTTCTCCTGACCTCGGCCGCGGGCTCAAAAGTCGCCACCCTGCTCGATCGCGAGGGTGCGGGTAATTACCTGCGGGTTAAAATCAATGGCGGCGGATGCAATGGACTTTCCTACAAACTCAAGTTTGTTGAGGGCTCCAAAAAGGGTGATATCCTCGTGCGCAGCCAAGGCGTCGAAGTGCTCGTCGACCCCCGGAGTGCGCTCTACCTGCGCGGCACTCATCTCGACTATTCTGATGCGCTTGTATCGGGCGGCTTTAAATTCTCCAATCCGAATGCGCGGTCGAGCTGTTCGTGTGGGGAAAGCTTCTCTGTTTGAGGGCAAAAAATTCTTTGCCAAATGGGGCACATTCACGGTTGTCAAGGCACTCGGCTTGTCCCATTTTACTCAGCTTTTAATGGGATCTCGCTTCAATGATGCTTCTGCATCGCCTGAGTATTCTCACTTTTAAGGTCTCCTAAACTCATACATGGCATATCCATCTGGTCCGAGAGGACGCCGCGGCCGCATGCCGCGTGGCCCTCGCAAGAATGATCGCATCCGAGCTCGCGAAGTGCGGCTCATCAGCCCTGAAGGCAAACAAATCGGTGTAGTTGAACGCGACGAAGCGTTGAAACTGGCGAAAGATGTTGGGCTCGACTTGATCGAAATATCGGGGAGCGCCCGCCCGCCTGTCTGCCGTATTCTCGATTACGGTAAATACATGTATGAGCTCTCCAAAAAGCAGAAGGAGAGTAAGTCGAAGAAGTCGATCACGACGAAGCTGAAGGAAGTGAAATTCCGCGTTCGGATCGAAGAACACGACTACCTCGTGAAGATTCGCCGTGCGGAAGTCTTTCTCTACAAGGGGGCAAAGGTGAAACTTTCCCTCATGTATCGTGGTCGCGAGAACGAGCACAAGGAGCTCGGTATCGAAGTGCTCAAGAAAGCTGCCAAAGATCTTGAATTGATGGCGGTGCTCGATAGCTATCCACGGATTTCAGGGCGTCATGCTAGCGCTGTCGTTTCACCTCTCCCTATTCAGCAACGCCGTCTAAAGTTCAACACCAAGATGGCTGCTGAACAAGAACAGCCGGACGAGCCGGACGAGCCGGAGCTCGATGGGGATGAGGAAGAAGAAGGCGTAGAAGACGAGTCCTAGGTCGGACTGCGTCGCCTAGACCCCTACCAATGTCGATGCGACCGACGGATCTCCTGCTTGTAGCAATCGGGGGAATGGTTGGCGCACTTGCTCGGGTCCTAGCCGAGCAGATGTTTGCTCCGCTTGCAGATGGCTTGGGGCTTTTCGCTGCGAATGTTTCAGGTGCACTGGCACTTGCCTCGATTGCTGTTCTCAGCGATCGCATCGCTCCCAGAGTGCGTGTTTTTCTAGGGACTGGTTTCTGCGGATCATTCACGAGTGTTTCGGCACTGAATGCGCTTGTTGCGCTTGAGACGCAGGGTGGGAGTGCTTTTTCCGGGGGGATGTATTTTGCCCTATCGATCGCCTTCGCGCTGCCGCTGGTCTATTGGGTCTTGGGTTGGAAGTCGCGAGATGAAGTCGAGGGAGGGCGCTCACAGTGAGTCTGAGCCTTGAAGTCGTCCTTGCCATCGCACTGGGTGGCTCCGCCGGAGCGCTCCTTCGTTTTTGGATGACGCATCTGGGTAATGGTCGTGCGCCGTGGGGTACGCTAACCGTCAATCTACTTGGATCAGCTGCCCTTGGCATTTTGCTCAACGTTCAGGGAACGCTTCCGCAGTGGCTTTGGATTGGGCTGGCAGCAGGTGTCTGCGGGGCCCTAACCACATTCTCGACCTGTATGGTCGAAGCGGCGGAGTGGATGCGAGCGGGTCTCTTTGGGCGAGCGATTGCTTATCTCTTGGCTACCTTTGGAGGTGGAATAGGACTGATCCTGCTTGCTCTTAAGATGGGCTAGTAACTTGGTAATGGGTAAAATGTTAAGCGTGAATCGACTTCTTCAAGTATGGATATGTCTAGTCTTCGGTCTGCTGACGCTCGAAGCGCAGGCCGCACACCCCTTGGCAGATCGAGTTGTTGTTGTCGCAAATGCGGATGACCCTGATTCGGTTGAAATTGCGCGGGCTTATCAGAATTTTCGGGGTATTCCCGAGGGAAACGTCATCCTCTTATCGCTTCCGCTAGCACCACAAATCAGCCGAGTGGTCCTAACTGAAAGGTTGGTTAACCCCCTCCGCGCTGCGTTGATGGAGCGCGGTCTTGTCACCGGCGAATACCTCGGATCAAACGATGTTCACGGCCGTGAAGAAATCGAATGGAAAGAAATGCCCATTCGTTACCTCGTGCTCTGCCGTGGAGTTCCTTTGAAGGTCAATAAGGGGTCCAAAGACATCGATAGACCGCTCCTCGATGCTTACGTAAAACGCACTGCAGGTATTTCAGCAATGCCGGGTCCGTATAGTCGAACTAATGGCTCCGTCGATGGTGAGCTGGCGCTACTCGCCCATAACAATCAACCCGCCACTGGGATCATTATCAACCCGATCATGGGTAAACTTCCGATCGATGAATCGGAGCAGATACTACGGGTCACTCGACTCGATGGTCCGACCAAGGAAGACGTCCTGAACATGCTCGAGGGCGTGCGCACGGTTGAGGCAGAAGGACTGCGTGGGCGTGCCTATTTTGATCTGAGAAATCGGAAGAAGGGCGATGCCTACCGTATTGGAGACGACTGGATTCGCGGTGCATCTGAAGCGGTTGGGCAAGTCCACTTTGATACAACGGTTGATAATCTGCCCAAGATTTTCGAGCTCCACGATCGTATGGACATGCCTGCAATCTATGCGGGCTGGTACACTGGTATCGTTGAAGGTCCCTTTCTGGCCCCCTGGCTTTCGCTTCGCTCCAGGGGCGATTGCGATGCACCTGCATAGCTCGAGTGCGGCCCGCCCACACCTCAGTCAGCATCACTGGGTGGGCCCACTCATTGCACGAGGGGCGTCGGCGACAGTGGGGAATGTCTACGAGCCCTACCTGACCGCGACGCACCATTTCGATATTATCTTCAAAGCCCTCCTCATCGGTTATAATTTTGGCGATGCGACGCATGTTGCTCTTCCCTATTTGAGTTGGCAGGCGGCTGCTTTTGGCGACCCGCTTTATCAGCCCTTTAAGGTGAGCCATGACGTCATGCTCAAGGCTGCTAAGCAGCATTACGATCCTGCCCATGATGAAGCAGTCATCCTTCGCGAGGTGAATCGTCTTGAGAGTGGCGGCTTCAAGTTCAGCGCGATGGACATGCTTGAAAAAGTATTCGCCCAGCATCCGTCACCCGCTCTCTCGCTGGCGCTCTCAGAACGGTTGGCCGCTGATGGGTCCGAAGCGAAAGCGCGTGCTGCGCTCCGCCGATTTGCACAGCCCCGAAGAGTTGAACCGCAACAGTGGGCCGTTTACCGTGAGATCGCAGCTAAGCTGATTGAACTCGATCAACCAATTTCAGCCGTCGAGATCTACCGTTCGATCCTCGATGATGGGCGCCTGAACCGCAGCTACCGCAAAGTCGTTTTAAAGGAGGCCCTGAATCCACGGGTTGGGCCAACGCCGGAAGAACGCACTGCTTGGCGTGAGACCCTCGATGGCATTATCGAGCAAGAGCGCATCGAAAAAGAGCGTGCCGCTGCAGCGAAAGCTGAGCGTGAAGCTGCGAAAGCAAAAGAGGAAGCGGCCAAGAAGGCAGCTTCCTCTGAAAAATAGCAGAGCCTTCGCTCGGAGGTGAACTAGATCACGTCTTCGACAATCGAGTCGGCAAGACCGTATTCGATGCACTCTTCAGCATTCAGGTAAAAGTCGCGGTCGGTGTCGGCGCGGATCTTTTCGATGGGCTGGCCCGAGGCGTCGGCGAGAACCTTATTCAGCTCTTCGCGATGCTTCTCCATCTCTTGCGCCTGAATGTGAATATCCACGGCCGCGCCGCGCATCGTTCCCATGATCAAGGGTTGGTGAATGAGAACGCGGGCATGCGGATAGAGGAAGCGTCGGCCTTTCGTGCCTCCGGAGAGAAAGATCGAACCCATGCTTGCAGCAAGACCGACGACGACGATCCGGATCGGACTCGTGATGAGCTTCATCGTATCGTAAACCGCCATACCTGCAGTGATCGATCCACCAGGGCTGTTCAGATATATCGTGATCTCTTTGCCGGGGTCGATCGCCTCAAGGTAGAGGAGCTCTTCGGTCGCTTGACGACAGCGCTTGTCATCGACTTCGCCCCAGAAAAAGAGCTTCCGCTCATCCAAGAACTTGCGTCGCATCAGCTCACCCAGAGGCGGCTTCTTGCTTTCAGCAGATTCGTTTGGGGTCTTCTCTTCTTCGTCTTCAAAACGGGTGGAATTTTGCCACATTTTCCGAAAGAAGAGCCTTTCTCTCAGGCTGGCAAGTCACGAGCTAAGCTTCTTGCTCTTGAAGACGCTTTTTACCCGACGTATTTCTGCACAATCGGGATGCGTCGGCCGACGCCAAAGGCGAGGGGCGTGATCTTGAGACCGGGTGCAGCTTGTTTGCGTTTGTATTCGTTGAGGTCAACTTTTCGCACGATCTCATTCACGATCTCGCGGTCATAGCCTTGCTCGGCAATTTCGGCGCGCGATTTCCCTTCTTCGACATAAAGCTGAAGAATGCCATCGAGGATGTCGTAGGGTGGAAGCGAGTCTTCGTCCTTTTGGTCGGGACGCAGTTCAGCTGAAGGAGGCTTCGTTATCGTGTTCGATGGGATGATTTCGCGGTCGCGATTGATCCATCGGCAAAGCTTAAAGACTTCAGTCTTCGCTAAGTCGGAAATGACTGCGAGTCCACCGGCCATGTCGCCGTAAAGGGTGCAGTAGCCGACCGCGATTTCACTCTTGTTTCCGGTCGTAAGAAGGAGGGCGCCAAATTTATTCGAAAGGGCCATGAGGAGGAGGCCGCGAGAGCGTGCTTGAACATTTTCCTCCGTAACGTCTGCAGTGGCGTCAACAAAGAGCGGAGCGAGAGCGGAATTGGCTGCCTCGACGAGCTCAGCGATCTCAACGGTGTGATAGGCGATCCCGAGGTTGGCCGCGAGGACACATGCATCATCACGACTGTGTTGACTGGAGATTTCGGAGGGGAGGCTCACGCCTACGACGTTTTCCGATCCGAGCGCCTCGACGGCGATGGCGGCGGTGAGGGCACTATCGATTCCGCCCGAAAGGCCGATGATTGCTTTGTGGAAACCGCTCTTTCTGACGTAGTCGCGTAAACCAAGGCTCAGCGCTTCGTAGATGTCGGCGCTTTCTTCCTGCTCAAAGTGTGGGTCAATCGATGGCGTGCCCTTGAGCTCGACCACTTGCACGGCTTCAGTGAATGGACGTAGTCCAGACTGAAGTTTGCCGTCAGCGCCCACGATCATGGAGTGGCCATCGAAAACTAGCTCGTCGTTGCCACCTACTGCATTGACGTAGACGACGGGCGCATTGACCCGCTTGGCAGCCTTAGAGACGATTACCTCGCGGGTTGAATCTTTGCCCGTATGCCATGGGCTGGCTGACAGGTTGATGAGAAGGTCTAGCTCTGCTTTTTCGAGCTCCAACAAAGGATCACGATTGTAGTGGCGACTCGTTTCGACGATCGCTCCGGTCCAGATGTCTTCACAGATTGTGAGGCCAATCTTTTTACCCTTCCACTCGACGATCGTCGCTTTTTCGGCGGCGGTAAAGTAGCGGTCCTCGTCGAAGACATCGTAGGTCGGGAGGAGTGATTTATGCGCGCGATGTAAGACCTTGCCCCCTTCGCACCAAGCGGCGGAATTAAAGAATGGTCGGCCCTGTTCGGCCGGGTTCTTCGTGATCACGCCGATGACCGCTGGCACATCGCCGACGGCTTCTGCGAACGCTTTGAGTACGTCAGCTGTATCTGCTGCGAATCGGCTCTTGAAGAGCAAGTCTCGCGGCGGATAACCTGTTAGAACAAGCTCAGGAAAGACAACGATGTCTGCCCCGTCTTTGACGAGTTTAGAGTAGGTTTTAAGGCACTTGTCGAGGTTCCCTCGCAAGTCTCCAACGGTAGTGTTCAGCTGAGCTAGCCCAACTTTCACTTAGTCGAATTGATGAGGCGGCAGATGCTTAGCAACGCGCTTTTGCGAGAGCGAGCTGTAGAGCGGAAGTCCGTTTTCGCGAGGGATCGCGACTTCACCTTCGATGAGCGGCGCAGCGTATTTGATAAATTGATACGTCATGCTGACGCCGTCTTCGGCAATCCAGTTCGTCGGTAAATTCTTCACGCCATTGGCGACCTCTTGAAGGTCAGCTAAGCCCGTTCCACAAGTGTAGCGTTCGTCTTCGCCACGGACGAGAGTGATCATCTTGTCGGTGATGCCATTGAGCGCAGCCTCGACGGCCTTTTGGCCTACGAGATTAGCTTCATCGCGGTCCGTCATCGACATGTTAGTTGCGGCGCAACGTTGCGAGTGGCCGAGACTACAGGAGCGGGCCTTTACGCCCGTAACGTGTTGATCGAGGAGGGACTTGAGGTAAGTTCCGGCGCCGCCAAGTGCGGCGTGGCCAAAGCTGTCCGTCGTATTACCGACTGCAATGTAGTCCCCATTCGCATCCACGAGGCCTTCGCCAACGACGACGATGCAATACTTCTGTGTCTTCAGGACCCCTGTTACATCTTCGAGGAATTTGTTCACGTCGAAGCTGACCTCTGGAAGATAAATGAGGTGCGGTGCGTCTGATGGGTGGTCCCGTCGCTTAGCAAGGGAGGCGCCTGCGGCGATCCAGCCGGTATTGCGTCCCATTACTTCGAGAATATACACGATGTCATGCTGACCCATTGAGGCGGCGTCTTGAGCGAGCTCGCGAACGGTCGTGGCGACGTGTTTGATGACGGAGCCGTAGCCGGGCGTGTGGTCAGTGACAACAAGATCGTTATCCACTGTTTTTGGAATGCCGATGCAGCGCATTTCCCAGCCGGCATTGCGGGCAAATTCGGAAATCTTGGCAGTTGAGTCCTGGCTATCATTCCCTCCGATGTAGAAGAAATAGCGAATGTTGTGAGCCTGGAAAACTTCCAAGATGCGTTGGTAGTCCGACTCTTTCTTGAGCTTGAAGCGGCAGGTGCCGAGGGCAGCCGCCGGTGTGTAGCCCAAGCCACGAATGGCTTGTTGGCTCTCTTCAGCAAGGTCGATGAACTCTTCTTGAAGAATACCTTGGATGCCATTGAAGCCTCCGTAGATTTCTTCAATGCATTCGTGATTAAGGGCTTCGCTGATGACGCCTGCGAGGCTCGCATTAATGACCGCTGTAGGGCCACCGCTTTGCGCTACGAGGACGTTTCCGATGAGTTCTTCTGCCATGGAGTGTAGTAAAGTTCGATTTTGTGAAACGGCGGAAACTTGGTGCTTTCCGATGGGTTGGCAAATTCTTTCGGGGCTTGAATGAACCCTTTTCTCGGGGAGGGCACAGTTCGCTGATAAATCACCGTTTTTTGGGCCTCAATTGGCCTCCGAAAGCCAGTCTGCGAACGCCTGCGTGGTTCGGATGATGTGTGGGTCTGCCCATTCGGCAGGGAAAAGTGTTTGATAACTTTTTTGGGCGAATCGGTTTCCGTGGAGGAGGATGTCTGCGGAATGGCCCGGGGCGCGCACGAGTCGACCAATCGCTTGCTGAATCCGCTGCATGCCCGGCACTTGGTAGACGGCACGGAAGGCATCGGGGTGGCCGCTTTCGCTGAGTGCAGTGCGTCGGGCTTCCTCGACGCTATTGACCTCCGGCAGTGCGGGGCCGACGACCATTGCGCGGGTCACTCGCCCGCCAAGGGAGTCGACCCCCTCTGCAAAGCTACTCCCGAGAACTAGAAAGAGGGCGTGGGCGGTTAGGAGGGACTGTTCGATGAACTCGTTTTGTTGCCTGAGATCGAGTCCGCGGGGTTGCATCGCGACTTTGGTCCATGCGCTTTGCCATTCGATCTGTCGGGCGACCTCCTCGGCGTAGCGATAGGAAGAGAAGAAAACCGCAATGGGCTGGGGCTGGCCTTGGCAGAGGTCGATGACGGTCTCGGCCGTCGTTGGGACTGATTGCGCACGCGCACGGAAGCGGGTATCGACCCGCGCATCGACCGCGACGCGATAGGCGCCTGCTCGCCATGGGGTCTCGGCTTCGAGGGAACAAACGTGCCCGATGCTTTGTTCGCTCCCCGGGGCCGGGAGTCCGATCATACGGCTGATTTCAGGGTAGGGCTGGAGCGTGGCAGACATCAGGATAGAGTGGCCGAAACGCTCGATGACGGGCCCGACTTCAGCGGCGGCATCAAGGCAGGTCAGTGACCATTGGCCATTTCTCGGGCTCCATGAGAGGAAGGGTAGAAGCGTATTTTCAAGCGATTGGAGGGCTGCAGGGAGACTCCACAGTTGATCAATAAGGAGGGGTGGGACCTGTTCCCAAGCAATCCGGCCAGTCTGAATATGTTTTGAGCAGCGGCCCAGAAGCAACTGAGCTTCAATGGCTTGCGCTTCCGTTAAGGCATCGCAATGGCTTAGATGGTCGAGGGAATCAGCCCATTCACGAAGGTCGCGGAGAAACTTCTTATCGATGTCTCCGGCTGCGAGTTCGGTCGCGAAGAGGTGCCAGTTACTAGCGGAAAAAGAGTGTGACCAGCCGCTAGCGGAACGGCTTGGGAGGTTGTGCGCCTCATCGACGATGAGCAGCGTTTCGGCGGGGTTGAAGCCGATCGCGTCTTCGAAGACCGAGGATGCGCTGGGCGAGAAGAGATAATTGTAATCTCCGATCCAGATGTCAGCGAGCGGGAGGAGTGCTTTCGCGATCGCGTAGGGGTCGACGTTCAAGCGTTCACCGGTGGCGAGGAGTCTCTCTGGCGTGACCGTGGCCTCTTCGAAGAGATCTTCTAGGCGGAGGCCAGCTGCGTTCCAGCTTTGCTGCATGTCGCGGCGTGAGATGAGCCGAGTCTGGTCGTCGGGCAGGGACAGCTCGCTGCGATTGCGCATTTGCAGGTAGCGCAGTTCAGTTTCCGATCCCAGCATGCGTTGGAGCTGACTTGTGACGGGAGTTTGACCGGAGCTTTTACCAGTGAGGAAGACGATTCTTGAGACAAGGCCAGAGCGTAAAGCGTCGATCCCATGGGCGAGCGCAATGCCAGTTTTGCCGAATCCTGTCGGGGCTTCAAAGAGGACGGTGCGGGCCTTCTCGCTGACCTGACGGAGCAGGTCCGGAACGTCGGCTTGTCCGCTGCGCCATTCCACAAAGGGTGCGACGGGGGGCATCTCACCGAGTGCCTTTTGGGTCGATTGGCGCAGTTGGACGAATCGACTGAGCTTCAGTGTTTGCTCCAGAATCCGCCAGCTAGCCTCGCCCTCATCGAGCGCAACTTCTTGGATGAAGCCTTCGTCCATATCGACAAATACGAGGGTGCCGTAGAGGGGGCGGTCGTTCCAGGCTGGATGCTTGCGAAGAAGTTCGAGGTAGATCGAAAGCTGAGCGAAATAGGTCGGATAAGCATCGCGCAGCTCGTCCGGATCGACCGGGAGGGTGCGGCGAACCGTTTTTATTTCTCGCAACTGTCGTTTTTCCGGCTGCGTCCAGACCTCATCAATGCGCCCTCGCAGCAGGGCGGTCCAGCCATCGAGAGACCACCGGGCGCTGATCGAGACTTCACACTGTCTCGAGATTTCGGATTCCGTGGGCGCGGCTGTAATCGGAGCGTTTTGAAGCTGATCGTGCCACTGCCGGCCTACCTCCATGCGCCACTGGCTTCGGCTTCCTGAATCATTGAAACTAGGTGCGAGATCAAAGCGGGCGAATTCGCCAACGCTCAGCTTAACTTGCTTTGTCTCGAAAACGATCTGCACACACGCACTGTGTCGATGCGTTTTCTATCTTGGCAACTCTGACTCGGGATTGCGGCAACAGTGCTCGCAGAAAAAGCTCTACCGTAGCCAAAATTCTTTGATGTGAGGCGGGTCGAAAGTGGGTTCACGATCAACCTTGTTTGCGATATTTTCGTCGAATCGCAGGGAGCGAAATTTCTGTCCGTCGATGTAGAAATCAAAACCGGACTCGATGATGCCGCCCTCGATTCGGCTGATGCCTACGGGCACTGCGAGAATGCTCTGGAGAGTTCCGGCGAAGCGAAACGGCATCTCGATGGCGAGAATCAGACCCGATTCGAGATCGAAAATGTAGGTCATCTGGATCGAATCGTTGGATTCGATCTCAACCCAAGCTGCACTTCGATTCCTAATGGTGCGGTCATCTATGTAGGCAGTTTCCCATTCACCACTGAGGGCTTGGCGGAGTGGGAAGGCGATGTCCGTGACCATCCATCCTACGCTTAGAAATTGAGCTTTGGAGTCACCCGTGAGAGTGGCTGGGCGCTTGGTTTGTGGCGCGACAGCTTGCGACCAAGTGATCTCACCGTTGTGGGCGCGCACTTCATTGTGTTTGCGGCCAAGGTGGGTCCAGTGTCGTTCTTCATGCAGCCCATTTTGCTGGCTTCTCGTCCAGGTCAGTCCTGCTTGAAAGCGTCCTTCAGAATAGGTCCCTTTGCGTATGAGGGCTTGAAAAGGGGCCTCGGTCGAAGAGTCTCCGCGGACTTCGAGGTGACGCTCGATGAGGCGACTGGCGTCCTCGTCTGCGTGAGCCAATGCAGGGGTGACCAAGGCCGTGATGAGGACTGTCAGGACTTTTGGGGAAAACCGCATTACCCGATAATATCGGACAGATGCCTAGAGCCTTAAGGCCGATTGGGCGGTCTTAGATGCCCGCTCCGGAAGACTAAAAGATGATCGAGACACCAGCGGACCCGATTGCAGGGGAACTGATGTCGAGCTCGTAGATGGAATCTTCGATTGTAACAGGGTCCAGATCACCGAAGCCTAACTGAATCATGCTGGCGTGAAAACCGACGCTGGGAGTGAGCTGGTAGCGTAGGAGACCTTCGATGTAGTAGCCTATCAAAGTCTCGTTTTCTTTTACGGATGTGGTTTGGGAGAAATCAGCAAATTGTCGGAATTCGATCGGGAGACCGTCGTTGATTGTCTTTGTCTCGCTGACCCTGGCATCGAGGTAGGCAAGGGCGACACCGCCACTCAGTTCGAAATAGAGCTCATCGATGAGGCGAACGCTGACAGATGGTCCGAGGCGGGCCATGGCGACGGCGCCATTGTATTCGAATTCAACATCGACCGGCACCTCAGCCACAACCGGATTTCCCGTTGTCGGATCGATGTAGGAGTAAGTCTGCCCAGTGGCAGATTCATATGTGTTCGCTAACATGCCCACATCGACTCTGACCGGCCCTAGCGAGCTACTGGAATTAAAGGGTAAGGCAGCACCGAGGTCGATCGGTTGAGAGACGCCAAAATTTTGACTATCGATGCGCAGCTCTGAGTTGACGGTGGTGATGGCATCGAAATCAAGATTGTAGATGCCTAAGCCAGCCACGATGCCGAAGCGGATGCGCTTCTTGGCATGGCCAAACTCATATTTGTAGGCGATCTCCCAGCCGGTGTTTGCAGATTCCTCGAGCTCGAGCTCGGCGCCGAGGGATACCGCGCTGTAGCGATTGAGAGTAAATTCGTCGAGCGACTGGCCCGATTTCCGACCGAAGGGATCGACACTGGAAACCAAGTTGCCGGTCTGCTCATCCCACGAAAAGACGAATTCAGTCGTGGTTGTTTGGCCTGCGGGGACGGTGATGAATCCGTCATTGTAAAAGTAGGTTGTTGAACCGTCGTCGGGATTGAGCTCTGAGCCAGTGAATCTGACTGAGCCCAGGTTTTTCAGCTTCATGCTTACGCCAAAGAGCGCGCTGGCGTTGAACCGTGTCGTCCAGCGTTTCTCTTGGGCCACCGCTGGCCTGTAGACGGGACGCTGTGCCTCCGCGATCGTTGCGATGCTGAGACTTGCGAGAAGCGTAAAAAGGGTTGGGCGTAGCATAGGTCTACTAGTTGATAAGATGAGAGAGACGGTAGAGGCGCATGCTGACATCTCTCGGATGAGGCCAGGTCGCTGGGGGCCCCTGGTCGATCCAAATAAACTGCGAACCGAGTTTACGAATCTGACCCGGTTGAGCGGGTATCCACTCTCCGTCTTCGGTTAAATATTCGATCGCCAAATTGTTTGGGTCGACGAACGTCGTGCTGGCAAGGCCGATGTCGAGGTAGATACGGCGATCTGGTAACTCCTGAACACTGTGGATCAGTCCCGAGAAAATGGGGGAATTTCTATCACCAAAGAAGTTGAGTGTATCGGTCGAGAGAAACACACGCACCGCGCCAGCTTGGTTGAGGCGTGAGAGATCGAGTGTGCCGGAGCCAGAACTTGCAAACTCAAGGTTAAAGGCCATCTCATCGGAGGTGGGAATAAGAGAGCGGAAGGCGCTCCCGCTCTGGGCATCACCGACAGATGTATCTGGGTCGACGTCAGGGAGTGCGAGCGGCACGAAGAGTTCGTCTTGAAAGCCTATGGTATCTGCGTTTCCCAGCTCAAATCTGAGTTGATCGATGGGCCGATCGACGCCTTCGAGGAGAACAATAGGGGTCATCGAAGAGGGGAAACGGAGGGCAAATGGGCGCTGTGCTTCGTAGTAGAACGGGCTTACGCGATTAGGCTCGAAGGCGATATCGATGAAGCCGTTTGGAACACCTGTGGATTGGAGTTTAGTGGCGAGAGCGTCACTGTTATCCGGGTCGGCTTCGTCCCACTGGAATGAGCGATAGGCCGTCTTGTAGGCTCTGTATCCAGCGAGATAAGTGTCTTCTGCGGACTCGCTGTTTTGCACCGGCTGGTTAAGCTGGTTCAAAGCGCTGGCTAAGGAAGCGGGAGGGGTGAAATCGATCATCGCCTCATGCCATCCAGTGAGGGAATTGTACGTCGCGGCACTAGGAGTTAATTGGTTAGCCGGGTAGGCATCGGTAAGCTCGATGTCCGGAAGCTCACGAATGACGATTTCGTATTCAGCAAAGGCTTGATCGATGTTTGGACTGTTCTCGTCCGTCTTCGTAATTCGAATACGGATCGTCTCTTCATAGGGTTCGAAGTTATTCTCCGAGCCTTCTATGCCACTGTAGTTGCCTTCAACATAGTTTGCAAATTCGTCATAGGGAATGGGGTCCTCTTCGTCGTTGTTCAAGATGACCGTCAGGGTGTTCCCATCGAAGTCAAAAGTGCCATCGCTAGTGAAAAAGCCTGCAGTCACATCAACAGAAGTTCCAACGCTGTTGAGCGCTTGGTTTCCTATGATAACCTGAGCATCCCAGCCCTCTTGTTCGGCCGTGGTCTTGGTGAAATCAAAGAGGGTAGCTGGAGCATCTCCTTGATTTGTGAAAACCTCTACGGTGTAGGAGAGACTCTCATCGGTGAAATTCGTCAGGTAGATGGGAACTTGGATAATAGCTCCAATAGATTCACTGACGACAGACCGTGAGGCCCTCATCAGCACTTCATCTGTTTCGATTGCACTATTCAAAGTAGAGGTGAAGCGCCCAAAGCCAATCTCGAGCGGAATTTCAGGGAAGTCGATTTGGTAACTAGATTGAAGGTCAGTTCCTGTCGTTAAATCCAAATACACTTTGCTTTGACTGTCCTGTCCGGCGTTTTCGACGTAAAAGGGTAAAGCGTCAGTGCTGTCTCCGATCGATACTGTCAGATCTTTAGCAACATCGCCGTCAGCTTGCGAAGTGATCGTGAGCGTCGCGAGGGTCGCGCCACTCGGAATAAATGCGAAGAAATCTGGGAGGTCATTCACATCATCCTCATCCTCAGGCATAAAAACGTCGTTTGTGTATTCGCCCGAGATCAAGTTGCCGTCCTCGTCAATGACAGCAGCGCCGGCACTGCCAGAGAAACTCAGGGGTATGAAGATATCCTCTGGGAAGGTCGCTGTGAGGCTAATGAGTAGTGTTATTGACTCGGTGCGGCGGAGGCTAGCCCCGGCCTTCTCGTTTGCATCAAAAATCGAGACGTTGATGGCGAGGGTAGGATCTATGCTACTGCTTTCAGATTCAACGATGAAGGCCTCGATGGGCTGGCTATCGACGGTAAATGTTCGTCCGTCGTTGGGGCTGTCAGGATTGTTAATACTGAGTCTATCGAGCTGAACGAAAAAGTTTTCTTCGCCCTCATCATCCAGATCGAATGCGGGGGTTAAGCTGATCGTCGTAAAAGTGCTCCCTGCGCTTATAGTCGTTCTTCCAACTCCGGTATAGACAGTGTTGCTGGAGTCATTTGGATCGTAATTGACTTCGTTCCCTACGGTATCGGCGACAAAGTCTTCGGGGCTCGCTGCGTTATTGCCAGCGAAGCTCAAAGAATAAATGAGCTCTGTATCTTCAGGGATCGCAGTCCTCAGGCGTAGGTTAATTGAAAAGAAGCCATCCTCATCGGCTTCGTAGCGTCGGTTTCTCTCGAAGAGAATATGTTCAGGGAATTCACCCGTTGGCGTATCGTCATCTTGGATGATGAGCGTATGGGTTAACTTGTCGCCCAATGCGCTGCCTTCAAACGCACTTTGGTCGATGTCGAAAATGATTGTTTCAAGTGCCTGTTCAGTGGCTTCGCCGTCTTTGAGGGTGTCGTTGTTAATCGTCACGCTGAATGTGCGTGAAATTTCTCCAAACGAGAAGGTCATCGAGCCTGTCAGTGTCTCGGGGTCGAAAAGGTATCCGTTCAGGTCGTTTTCCGACGTGTCTTCGGCGACGAAGTAATCCCCGTCTTCTCGTGCACCCGTTTCGATCGATTGTTGATAAATCGCGGTTGAGGCCGGGTTAATTGAGAACGGAATCGTCACATCAGCGAAGAAGCGATTGCTCAGGGTCATCTCCACCGTGACGACCGTCGATGAAGCACCCTCTGGGAAGATTTGCTCAAACTCAGCAAACGAAACCGTGACGGTAGCTGGATTATCGGGCGTCTGTGCGAAGGCTAGACTGAAGGCACAGAGTGACCCGATGCAGGTTGAGTAGCGTGAGAAGCTTGGGCGTCTCATAATTATCTAAAAATTGAGGGTTTCTTCAGCGTTTGTGCTGAGATTGAAGAAAGTGCTTTGGCCGACTGCCGATGATTTAAGCTCAAGCCAGACAGGATCGCTTGAGCGATAAATCCACGGCTGAACATCTTGACTGGTCCAGACCCAACCAAAGTCATTCGTGTTGCCTGCCGGAGTGTTGATATAAAACCAAAAGTTGTCTGGATCGAAGGTCCCGCCAGTCGTTGGATCAAAGACCCATCCTAGCGTCAGGCTGTAGTCCCAATCGCCATCCGACTCAGAAGACCAAAACCAAGCATCGAAGAAGGGCGAGTAGAACCAGCTTGAGAAGCCATGTTGCTCTGAGGCGTGATTGGGCTTCGCGAGGGCATTGGGATTTGCAAAGCCAGTTAGATCAACAAAGTCCGGTATCCCATCCCCGTCAAAGTCGCTGTCATCTATCAGCTCAAGGATGTAGTAACTATATTGAAAGCTCTCAGCTTTTATGGTGGCTGACCCCGGGAGTGTAGACAGAGCCTCGTCACTTGGCAGACTATTGAGTTGCAGCGCCCCTCGGAAGGTAAAATAGGGGTCTGTTCCTGTCAGATTATCGTCCAATCTCAGGTTGCTAGATATAAAATTCCACTGCTCAGTACTGCTGCTAGAGATCGCAAAATCTAGATTTTCAATTGAGGCGAGCGCATCAGAATGGCTCAGGCCCGCAAACGAGTTAAAAGTGAATGTCGGGTCGTAATTCGCGCCGGAGCCAATAAACTGCACGACCCGACCGGTTGCTTGAATGTTCCACGACATCGTTCCGTTCAGGCCGTCAAAGTAGCCTGGTGAGGAGGTTGCTCCGAGGGTTGAAGGGTTTGCGTTTGTCCGGACAAATCCAGCGATACCTGGCCCGAAGGAGCTAACGGTGCCATTGGTGCCCTCAATGGGGAGCTGCATCGCGAGAAAACCATTCTCCGTTATTTCATTGAGATTTCCCGCTCCATCGAAGTTTAGGCCGAGGTATTCCGAGATGAGGGTAAAGACGGGCACACTGTCTTCGACTCCTGTATCGGCAGGCTGCACATGCACATTAAAATCTCTTAGGAAAAGGATGGAAGGACTCGTTCCCTTCGATCCGATCTCAAAGAGATAGAGTTTGCTGGCGAAATCTGAGTACGGCGTGGGGACGGGTGTTAGCTCATCGAATGATTCGATCGAAAAGTTCACATTCCCCGACTGGGCGCTCATTGAAGTGGCGAGCGTAACGGCGGCGAGTGCACACAAATTTCTTCGTTTCGCAGCCCATGGGCGTTGATCAGAATGGCGTGCGGTGGGCACTGGTAAAAGATGTCTCATGAGAAAATAGAGGTCGGGCGGAGCCTGATGAATGCCCACTAAGTCTGCCCGTTATGGGTGCTGCAAGCATGAAGGCGGGTTTCAAGTTGTCTCAGTATCCGACCGACCGCTCCGCGGTGGCGTTCAAAGACCGCGCGGGCATTTTGACCTCGCTCCAATCGCTCAGCCTCATGCCTCACCAGAGTATTCAATACCTCCGGCAAGTCTTCGGCGGTAACCTCGATGGCAGCGTCGGATTGGAGGAGCTCATTGGCGAGCGCTTGGAAGTTTGACATCCCGGAGCCGAAGAGCAGCGGCTTGGAAAATGCAGCCCCTTCGATCGGGGTTTGCCCGTCGCCGTGCGGTGGTAGGGATTTGCCGATGAATGCGATGTCCGCGAGTTGAATAAAGGAGCGCAGTTCGCCGGTTGTGTCAGCGACATAGCACACCACGTCTTGGGCGGAAGTTGCCCCTTCACTGCGAAGGTGAAACGGAACCTTCGCAGCCTTGAGCTCCCGAGTAATTTCAGCTCTGCGCTCGGCATGGCGGGGAACGAGGAGCAAGCGGACAGGAAGGCCTGCCTCGCGCAAATGCTTCGTTGCTTCGACAAGGGCCGATTCCTCGCCGGGCCACGTCGAGGCGCCGACGATGATGAGATCTTCGGTCGTAAAACCAATCTCGCTAAGGAGGCTTGCTAGTGCATCCGCTTCAAGGGTGCTGCTGCTGGGATCAAAATCAAATTTCAGGTTTCCAACTGTTTCGATCGGGCAGTCGAGCTTAAGCAGTTCGAAGTTTTTCGCGTCGCGTTCTCCTGCCGCGAGAATCTGGCTGATTGGACGAAGGAGCGTTTTTGAAAAGGCGCCCATCTTTGCGTAGCGGCGAGCAGAGCGCTGCGACATCCGGGCGTTGATCAGGACAACCGGCGCTTTGCGCTTCGCCGCTTGTTGTAGGTGTTCTGGCCATAGCTCGCTCTCCATTAGGATCACGAGATCGGGCTGAATTCGTTTCCACGCGCGGCCGGAGAAGAGGACAAAATCGAGAGGGAAAATACCCTGCCAACGGGTGCAATCAGCGTAGCGTTCCTCGATCAATTTCCGTCCAGTGCTCGTCGTTGTGGTGAGGAAAACTTCGACGCCATCGTCTGCATCAAGCGCTCTGAGCAGAGGGGCAAGCGCGAGGGCCTCGCCGACACTCACCGATTGAATCCAGATGCGTTTGACACCTGAGCGACGCGGAGGAATGTTTCCGAGCTTTCCCCAGCGGTGAGCTACATCCTTTGAATATCCCCCTCGACGCCACATCCGCCAGCCGTAGTAGGGCAGGGCAATGAGTAGAGCGGGTAGGTAAGCAAGCCGATATAGCCAAATCATACGTTGGGGTTCGAACGACGAAACGGTTATTCAAGTCCAGTGCTTATAATGAACAAGCGTAAAGCCTCCCTACTTACCCTTTCGCTTCTAGGAGCGATCTCATTCCTCGCGGCTGATGGGCCACGGCCCTATGCCCATGAGTCGAGCGACCTGCCGGTTGATCCGGCGGTCACCTTTGGGGCGCTTGAGAACGGCCTCCGCTATGCTATTTTGCCGAATAAGGAGCCGCCGGGCCGCGTCAGCCTGCGTTTGCTCGTGGAAGCAGGGCGCCTCGAAGAGCGAGAGGATCAGATCGGGGCGGCCCACCTTCTCGAGCACCTCATGTTCAACGGCTCCGAGCATTTCCCCCCAGGAGAGCTAGTGAAGCTCTTTCAACGCCTCGGTATGGGTTTTGGCGCGGATACGAACGCCTACACCGGCTTCGACGAAACCGTCTACATGTTCGAACTTCCGGACACGAATGACGAGACCCTTGAACAGTCCTTTCTTGCCCTCCGCGACTACGCGGACCGTGCCTTCCTACTAGTAGAAGAGGTCGAGCGTGAGCGTGGCATCGTCTTGAGTGAGCGACGTGATCGCAACACCGCGGGGCGCCGCTCTGCTGAGGATGCTATTCGCTTCATGATGCCCTACGCGACGGCTGCAGACCGTGTGACCGCTTCCGAAGGAGATACGCTAGCCCTCACCGTTCAGGATCTGCGGGATTTCTACGAAGACTGGTATTCTGCGGAGAAGATGGCGGTGATCGTTGTTGGTGACATCGCGCCGCCTCGCGCGGCGGCGTTGATCCAAAAGCATTTCGACGATGTGCGGGCGAACGAAGTGCCGGCTCCTCCTGTGGCGCGTGGTATCGTGACTGACCGTGAAGAGGCTTACGACGTCTTCGTCGATGCCGAGTTGGCGAGCACAGAGATCGATCTCAACACCATCCGCCCTCGGGATAAGCCGCTGGATACTGCGGAGCTACGCGCACACGACGTGGCGATTGATGCCGCCAACGCGATGTTGAACCTACGCTTGGCTGAGCTGGCGCAGTCCGAGAACCCTCCCTTTCTTTCTGCTACGGGCTATTCCTACCGCTACCTTGGGCTGATTGAGTCTACTGGGGTGTCGGCTAAGGTGTCTGATAGTGAGCAATGGGAGCGAGCCCTCGCTACGATTCAGTATGAGCTGCGGCGAGCCCTCGAGTTCGGATTCAATGAGAGCGAACTGGAACTTTACGTCGCGAATCAGCTCACTGGGCTGAAGCGGGCGGTGGCCCAAGCAGAAAGCAGGGAATCTAGTGCCCTTGCTCAGGGACTTGTCGATGCTATCAGCGGTGACACCGTGATGATGAATCCCGCGCAGGAGCTTGCCTTTTACGGACCACTCTTCGAGAGCCTGACGACGGAAGTAGCTCAAGCAGTTTTGAGTGATCTATGGGCAGGCCCCTCTCGCCTCCTGCGTATCCAGACACCTGAGCCGATCGAGAATCTCTACGTCGATATGCGTCTCGCATTTCGGGCAAACGAATCGGTCGAAGTCGAACCCCTCGCAGAAGTCGAAGCAGCCGATTTTGGGTATACAGACTTTGGCGAAGCTGGCACGATTGTTGAGCGCAACGCCATCGCAGGCCTCGACGCCGAGCAGATCATTTTCGCCAACAACGTCGTGCTCAGCCTCAAGAAAACAGATTTTGAAAAGGGGCGTGTGCGCATTGGGGTACGTTTAGGAGAGGGTATCGTATCGATGGACTCCGCTTTGGAGGGCCTTGAAACGTATAGTCAGATCGCATTTCTATCTGGTGGCTTGGAAAAACACAGCGTCATCGAGCTCGAGAAAATTTTCGCGGGCAGCTCAGTCGGTATCAGCTATGCGCCCGAGGAAGATGCGCTGACCCTTAGCGGTGTCACGACTCCAGAAGATCTTCTTCTCCAGCTCCAGTATTTGGCCGCCTATGTGACTGCGCCGGGTTACCGTCCCGAGGCCGCACGCCGCGCCCAGCAATCGATCCCGCAGCTCTACCGACAGCTCACACAAACGCTCGACGGCGTCTTTGCGCGTGAGGTGCCTCGCTATCTCGCAGGGGGTGATCCGCGTTTTGGCTACGCTAGTGAAGAGGCCATTCTCTCACACGACCTTGAGGGTCTTGCAGCGTGGCTAGGGCCTCAGCTTGCGAACTCAAAACTCGAAGTCGCCGTCGTTGGGGACATCGATCCCCAAGCAGTCATTGAGGCTGTCGCGAACACTTTTGGAGCCTTGCCCGAGCGACCAATGGTGAAGGAGATCACCGCCGATCGGCAATTGACGATGCCCGAAGCGGGTTCGCTTGGAGAATTTACCTTTGCTACGGACAACCCAAAAGCCCGCCTCTTCGTCACCTGGCCGACGGCTGATCGTTCAGATATATTTCTGACCCGACGTCTCTCTGTCATGGCGGGACTCGTGTCTGAGCGCCTCCGCGAGCGCGTTCGCGAGGAAATCGGCGAAGCCTATAGCCCCTATGCATACAATCGCTCCAATGATGCGTATCCGGGATTTGGCTACACCGCTGCGGTTATGGATATCACTGCGGACCGAATTGAGCCGCTCAGCGAATTGCTCTTCGAAATCGGATCAGACCTCGTGAACAACGAGATTGAGCAGGATGAGTTTGAACGCGTCTTGCGCCCCCGCATCACCTCGCTCGAGGAGCAGGCCCGCGAAAATCCTTATTGGCTCTACACCGTTTTGCTTGGCTCGCACGAAAAGCCAGAGCGACTCGAATGGGCGCGCACCTTGTTCACTGACTACCCGAGTATTACGCGGGAAGAAATCGCCGAGCTGGCAAAAGCCTATCTCAATCCGGAATCAGCCTTCCGTGTCTCCGTCGTCGGATTACTAAGGAGCGAGGAAGAGGACCAATAGCTTACGATTGTTTTCCGGGTTGTGCTTCGACCCGAGAGACATATCTCTAATTATTATGGATCGAATCGTCACTGCCTTTCAGAGCGCCCGGGAAAAGGGCTCAGCCCTGCTCGTCTCGTATTTGTGCGCAGGAGATCCGGATTTAGAGACGTCCTACCAAGCGTGTTGTAAACTGATCGAGGCCGGAGTGGGGGTAATTGAGCTCGGCGTTCCATTTTCTGATCCACTTGCAGACGGCCAAACAAATCAGCTTGCTGCCGAGCGCGCCCTAAAATCCGGCATGACGCCTAGCGATGTTTTCACTCTTTCAAGGCGCCTGCGTGCGCACACCGAAGTGTCGATTGTATTGTATACTTACTACAATATTACGATGGCACCTGGAATCGAAGCCTATGTCATTGAGGCTAAAGCAGCCGGTGTTGATGCGATCCTGACGCTCGACCTTCCACCGGAAGAGGCGGTTGAATTCATCGAGATTTGTAAGAAGCACGGGATGGGAACGGTCTTTATCATCGCGCCGACAACCCCGGATGCGCGGATTAAGCTCATTACCGAAGCAGCGACTAGTTTTATATACTATGTATCTTACGAAGGAGTGACGGGCGTCCGTACGGAGCTCGCTACTGGCATTTCGGAAGCGGTTCAGCGCATTCGGGCGCACACAAAGCTGCCCGTTGTTGTCGGCTTCGGAATCAGCACAGCCGAGCAAGTTCGAACCGTCGCTGCTGATGCCGATGGCGTTGTTGTTGGGAGCGCCTTGGTGAATTGTATTCCGGCCAACCCTGACGATCCTTCCGCTGCCGTTGAAGCCATCGGCACAAAGGCTCGAGAGCTAGTCAGTGGTTTGAGCTAAACAGATGTCCTTTAGCTGTTCGGTATGCATCCAATGCGTTACGCTGAGCACCCTATCCGTAACGCCCTGAATTTACTCACTTTCACTACCCAATGTTCTGGGGTTCACATCGTAAAATTGAGTGAGATCGAGGTCGTTGTCCGCTAATTTTGATGAGGGAAATACATCCATAATAAGCTCACGGTGGGGTGAGTCTCGGCGAACATAAGCGATGAGGGCCCAGTCTCCCCACAGTTTATAAACAGCGCCGAATTCGCAATTATCTCGGATGTGGAGCATCTCCCGATAGAACATTTCACTGACCTTCTCACTATCCCAGTATTTGAAGAGAATGGTTCCTCTCCCTCTAACACTGCCTTGCACGCTGGCGGATTGAAATGCTGGATCGGTCGAATAGTCGCTCCTATCTTTAGTTAGCTGTGGGTATCAACTTCATTGATCTATTACGAACCCGTCTTTCGGAAAATATATGTGTTCGGGCGCGTCTCGGACTAGGCGATTTAGGCCCCTGAATGGATGTGCCGCTGTTTTGGCGCGTTCCTTTTGCGCTAAAGTAGTGCGCGACAAGCTTCTCGCAAAATGCGCTAGGGATGTTTCTCTCTTCTACTATAGCGCTAAAGCATGAAATTTTTCCCAGCCATTTTTAGTCAATTCATCGAGAGCCACACCCATCGTCGCAATCTGATGGTGCTGGTCCGGCTGCTTGGCCTGCTCTTCGTTCTTCTCATCGCTTTCAGCGTGATTTTTCACCTTCTGATGATGCGGGAAGGCCAAAGCTTTAGTTGGTTTACTGGATTTTATTGGGCGCTGACGGTTATGTCTACGTTGGGCTTCGGAGATATTACTTTTCACACCGATATCGGGCGCTTTTTTTCCATGGTGGTGCTAGCTACGGGGATGGTCTTCGTGCTCGTACTGCTACCCTTTACCTTCATCCAGTTTTTCTATGCTCCGTGGATGGAGGCCCAGCAGGCCGCGGCAACACCCCGGAAACTGCCTGAGGGGACACGCAATCACGTTGTCCTGACAAATTGGGACAAAGTCACCTCCAACCTCGTAAAGAAGCTGCCGGCCTACCGCTACGAGTATGTAGTCATCGTCCCTACGCTTGAGCAGGCACGAGAGCTTACGGATTTAGGTATTCGCGTCGTGCTGGGCGACCTCGACGATCCGAATACATACCGGGCAGTTCAATTGGAGCACGCGGCAATGCTGGCCGTGACCGGGAGTGACACTTCGAATACCAATGTCGCCTTTACGGCCCGAGAAATTGCACCAGATCTCAAGATCGTCACCACCGCCCGTCGTAGTGCCTCCTGTGAGGTGCTCCAGCTATCTGGAGTGGATGAAGTGATCCAATTACCCGAAATCATGGGGCAATCGCTAGCCCGCCGCTGCAGTGTTGGGCGCCAGGCAGTGAGCTTTATTGGACAAATCGACGAGTTACACGTCGCCGAGGCTCCCGTGGGACACACCGATCTTGTCGGACAGACCCTGATTGGGAGTGATATCCGAAAAGAGACGGGGTTGAATGCGATTGGAGTATGGGAGCGCGGCCGATTTGAGCCTGCCATGGCTGATACAAAATTGACGGCGAATACGGTTCTGGTGCTTGCCGGTTCAAAAGAACAAATGGCCGCCTTTGATCGGCGCTATGCTCTTGAAGTGGAGGCCGCACCGATCGTGATTATTGGTGCTGGGCGGGTGGGGCGAGCGGCGGCTCGAGCTTTGGCCGCTCGTGGGCTTGAATACCGACTCATCGAACAACTTGGAGAACGCATTCGTGATCCAGAGCGCTACATTATGGGCGATGCATCGCGCCGTGAGGTAATGGAAGCCGCCGGGATCGATAAAGCACCCGCCGCCATTATCACCACCCACGATGACGATACGAACGTCTATCTAACGATCTTTCTGCGCTGCCTACGACCGGACATACAACTGATCGCCCGGTCGAACCTCGAACGCAATGTCTCCACGCTGCATCGGGCGGGTGCAGATTTTGTCATGTCTTACTCGAGCATGGGTGCAAATGGTATCTTGAACAGCTTGCGCGGGGGCAAACTTGTGATGGTAACCGAGGGTCTGGGGCTGTTCAAAGTCGCAGTGGCATCCAGTTTGGTTGGGCTTTCTCTGATCGAGGCCAAGATCCGAATCGAAACCGGTTGCAGTGTGGCTGGCTTACGTCGGGCAGGAAAAACGTTGGTTAATCCCTCGCCGACGACTGTTTTTGAGGCGGGGGACGAATTGATCGCGATCGGAGGCGTCGAGGACGAGCGTTCTTTTCTAAAGAAATATCCGCCGCCAGAACACGTTGGGTGAGTGAGTGAAACCGACGGCCGATGGGGCAAGCTTGCTTCAGCTGCTTTCGCTTTCGCAGTGTTGAAAATAGGGGGGGATTGATTCGGCTAGGCCTCAGGGCTTTGCCCCAACCTTCGATTGCCGTTTCGCTTCGCTGCACAAACCCCCGAGCGTGGGTTCTCATCTGCGCCCTCTTAGCCGCATTTGTCGGCGACTGCGTCTTGAAAATGGCGGAGAGGGGGGGATTCGAACCCCCGGTACCCTTTTGGGGTACACTCACTTTCCAGGCGAGCACATTCGGCCACTCTGTCACCTCTCCGAATTAAAGATGGGGAGAAAATGGATACTTCGGGCAGAAGCAACCGCAAAGCGCATTTCATTGCGGAAACGCTTGCTCAGAGCACACCGGAACGGACTACTCGATGACCCAGTAGAAACGTGAGCCAGAAACGATGTCCCGCAGGCGTCCCGTGGTGAGATTGCCGTCGTCGAATTTCGTATCGATCTCTAGGAGCTCAGACGAAGTGATGGTGTAGCCAACGACGCCGACACCCAGGGCAATCCCCGAGTCGTTGGCTTCGATGTCCCATCGCCCTCCTATACTGGAGGCGGCCGAAAAGGGGCCAGGGCTGATGTAACCGTTCATCTGCGCGTGCAGTGTTCCCGTGCCTGAGTCGACCGGAAGCGTGCCGTTTTCTAAGTAGAAAGTTTCGATCGCACTTTTAAAGACGCGGACATCGTTGATAAACCGAGTCTGAGTCGAGCCTTTGCTTACCGAGATAAAGGTTGGAATGGCGGCTGCAGCAAGGAGTCCGATGATCACGACGACAATCATGATCTCGACTAGAGTAAATCCTCTCCTTTTTCGGTATTCCATCTTCCCAAAATTGAGCTAGCGTCTATTTTCTGACAATTCCGACGTGTTGTTTTCGGAAGTTTTTAAAGCTCTTTAGCTTGCAAGTGTGATAAATCGGCCAATTTGCTGTTCTCTTTATATGTTTTTAATCAAAATGAGTGAATTCTTTAGCTTGAGGATAGGATTGATGCCTAAGCAGATGGTCATCTTTTGCTGCGGACTGGCTGCTTTGTGCGCTTCGCAGGCCTCGGCAGCCGAACTAATCTTCGAAAACGGTGAGCGGCTAAAAGGGTCGATTATCGAGCTTAGTAACGACTCTGTTCGCTTTAAGAGCGCCAATCTAGGCGAGATTACGGTGCCTCTGGTCGCAGTTGAAATCAAGCGGGATGCGGTCCCTGTAATTACCATAGATCTGAAATCCAAAGGCCTAGCGAACGCTTCGGAAGATCCGCCTGAGCCTGCCTTGATGGAAAAAGAGGAGGGCAGGGGGCTGCACGATGTTGCTTTGAACCGTTGGACCTCACTCTGGGAAAGGAATGCCTTCTGGTCCACTGTTGAACGCTATTGTCCGCTGAAGACGTGGAAGAACCGAGTCGATTTCGGATTCTTCTTTCAGAACACCACCCGCAAGGACTTGCGTTACGATTTTGGGTTTAACACGCAAAAGCGCGTCGATAAGCACGAGACGGAATTTAACTTCTCCTATGCCTGCCGTCGAATTGACGAGGATGTGAGGCGCGATTGGACGAAAGGTAATCTACTTTATCGCTACGACATCGGGGACAGGGTCTTTATTCAGAGCAATGCGCGTTATCAGCGTCGTCCGGAGGAATCCATTTACAGTGAATTCAGTGAGTCTATTGGACTTGGTTATCGTTGGTTGGATGCCGATTCAGTCCGAGGAACGATCACGCCGGAAATCGGATTTAACTATGCCGACATTGGTGTTTTAGACAGCTACAGTGTGGCGATCGGTTCTTTCGTTCAGGACTTTGAGATTGATCTATCGGACACCCTAAAGATTTCTCAGGATCTGCTTCTCCAGTACAGTCCTTCTGATCAAGGAGACTTTGCGATAAACTTCCAAGTGGCGGTAGAGAATCGGATCACGCAGAGCCTAAGTCTCAGAATTGCCTACATCTACATCTATGATGAACGGGTAGAGTTCGAAAATCAGAAAACCGAAGAGACGGCCAAAATCACGGTCGGGGCGTATTTCTAGCCGCTACTGCAGCTCGATTTCGATGCGCTCAGCATCTTTCCAGAGGCTTTCCAGATTGTAGTGCTCGCGCATTTCCTCGGTAAAGACGTGAACGAGGAAATCGTAGGCATCGAGAACCATCCAGCCGTTGCCAATGCTGGTGTCGGTCCCGAGCACAGGTAATTTCAGCTCTTTCAATTCCGAAGCAGTCGTCCCGATGAGCGCGCGCAAGTGCGGCTCTGAGGTTCCTGTCGCGATGACGAAGAAGTCAGCGAGGGAGGATTTCTCACCCATGTAGAGAACTGTGATCGCCTCAGCTTTCTTATCGAAGAGAGCTTGGCAGCAGGCCTTGATTTGAGCGATGGAGGGGTGTTCGAGGGCGACAGACATGTGTGAGGACGAAATTCAGCTAGAGCTATAGAGGTCGGGATTATTTTGAAGGGTGTTTAAGACAGGCAAGGAAACGAGATTGTCAATCGGCAAGCCAACCGCCAACCGCTCACGGATCATTGTTGAGCTGATGTTGAAGGTCGGAGCCTCGATCCACGTGGCTTGTAAGCCTGCTAAATTAGGAAGGCTTTGCTCAGATCCGGGCCGTGCCACCACGATGAAGGTCACCTCGTTGACGAGTAATTCAATTTCTCCCCACTGGTCGAGCGTGGGTAGTTGATCAGCGCCGATGAGCCAATGGAGTGCCGCACCGGAGAAGCGCTCCCTTAGATGCGCGACCGTCCGTCGAGTGTAGCTCGGTAATGGCTGATCGAGCTCCCAGTCGATCACGTCGAGCTTGGGCTCACCCCTGACAGCCGCTCGAATCATCTCTAGGCGTAGCTCGCCGCTTGCGATCGGGCCGCGTTCCTTCAGGGGGTTGCGAGCCGCAGGCACAAAATAGAGGCCCTCAAGCTGTGCCTTTTCCACCACGACCTTCGCGAGCTCGATATGTCCGAGATGCAGGGGGTCGAACGAACCACCGAAAAACCCGAGGCGCTTGGCGTCGCGCGAGTCGTTTGATGGGGTAGGCGAGGGTGTCATTGTTTCAGGTATGGGCGAACTTCGGTTCGGCCTCAAATCCCGAATGCCTATTTTCCCTTGTCCGGCCAACGTGATCCTCTAGCGTCCCGAGCCTATGCGTCTACGTGAGCTACTCAGTGTATTTCTAAAAGGTGTTGGTATGGGTGCCGCTAATGTCATTCCTGGAGTTTCTGGGGGGACGATCGCGCTCATCACAGGCATCTATCCGCGACTGATCCAAGCGCTTAGGCACGCCTCCCAGCCGTCGACGATCAAAGATATTACGCGTGGTCAATGGGCACGAGCATGGGCCCATCTCGACGGATGGTTTCTCGTCGCGCTCGGGATGGGCGTCGTTGTTAGCATTCTGTCGCTCGCACGGCTTTTCGACTTTCTCCTCCTGCATCACGAGGTAGTGACAATGGCCTTCTTCTTTGGCCTCGTCCTCGTCTCGATCATCCATGTGGGCCGCACCGTTCCGAATTGGAATGCCAGCCGCGTCGGTGCACTTCTCCTTGGGGTGGTGGTAGCCGTCGGGCTCGCCTTTGTTGCGCCAGCTGAGGCCAACGCTTCCTTCGGGTATCTTGTCATCTGTGGTGTTGTTGCGATTGGAAGCATGATTCTTCCAGGCCTCTCTGGCTCCTTTGTCCTTATGTTGATGGGCAACTACGTCCTCGTGATCCGTGGGATTAAGGAATTCGATTTCGGTGTCATTCTTCCAATGGGCCTCGGTTGCGCGGTGGGCCTGCTGGGCTTTGTCCAAGTCCTTGGCTGGGCGCTAAAGCGCGCCCCTCACGTTGTCATCTCGCTCATGACAGGCTTTGTGCTGGGTTCACTGCTGACGATCTGGCCCTGGAAAGTGCAGGACGTCGAAACGATCACGGTCGCGGGCGAGAGCAAGGATGTGGTCACCGGTTACACATGGGAACTTCCGACCCAGTTCGATGCCACTTTCTTCATCGCCATCGCACTAATGATCGGTGGCGGCATCTTCCTCCATCTCGTTCAGACGTTTGCGACGGAGCAAAAGTCCTAGCCTCGGCGGAAAAAGCTCGCTCGCTGGGGCATTGAGAATTGGAACAGAGGATTACTTTAGGCCCGGATGGCGGAATTGGTAGACGCTGAGGACTTAAAATCCTTTGCCTTAGGGCGTGGGGGTTCAAGCCCCCCTCCGGGTACCACTTTGGATCGCGGGTGAAGGCGCTATCGAATCCTTTGGTTGGAGCCTGCCGTAAAAATTGAGCAGATTAGGCGGAGCGATTAGGTGTGTCCTGATGCCGCACGGTCTCTTTGCTAATCGTTCCACGCTCTTCAATTACAGGCTTCTCTTTGCCCCAATACCATGCCCATCCGCGCTTCAGGCCACGCTTCAGGTCGTCGAGAATTAGATAGGTGCAGGGAACAAGTAGAAGGGTGACAAAGGTAGCGAAGAGGATGCCCCAGCCCAGCTAGTTGGGGTCTGAACAGGAATGTCTGTTGCTCCTTCTTCGGGTAGGCTAGCGCAGCCCGTAAGAAGCGCAATCACCAGGGCGCCGCTCTATGCGCTTGATTGCTCAAGGTAAGCGGCCTCGTGAGTAATCTGAACGAGGAAACACAAATTTGGATACACATAGCCCGTGGACTCCGTCAGTCCTGAATGCATGACGGAGGGAACAACTGAAAAAAGACACACAGCAGCCTACTTGCTAGATGTTATTTTCGGCAAAAATATTCCATAGAGAAAAAACGCTATCGAAGGCACTCATGAGGGGTGATTTAAGAGGCGAAAAACCTCAGGTATCGACTTGCCTCCAATGGGGATGATGGCTCCCATGACTTCGTAACACTCGAGTGGCTACGCTATGAGCACGACAAAAGATTTCGCATACGACAGCAAGATTGAGGGAGATATCATCGTTTCGAAGGCCGATGCGGTGATTAACTGGGTGCGCAGCCACTCGGTTTGGCCGATGCCAATGGGCCTTGCCTGTTGCGCGATCGAGCTGATGGCGGCGGGAGGTTCTCGCTTTGATATTTCACGCTTCGGAATGGAAGTGATGCGCTTTTCGCCCCGTCAAAGCGATTGCATGATCGTGGCTGGAACTGTGACCTACAAGATGGCTGAGGTGATACGCCGCATTTACGACCAAATGGCTGAGCCAAAATGGGTCGTGGCAATGGGCGCATGCGCGTCTTCCGGCGGTATGTATCGCAGCTATGCGACACTTCAAGGGGTGGATCGGATCGTGCCCGTCGACGTCTACATCTCTGGCTGTCCTCCACGACCGGAGGCGCTCCTCGACGGGATGATGAAACTTCAAAAGAAGATCGAGGCAGAGCGTTCCACCGGACAACTCTTCGGTGATCGCCCGGTGAAGCCGCTGGCTTTTCAGAAAACAACCACCGAGGCCTAGGCGCACACAGACTTCTTTTGCTATGACTGAGCTGCTTGCCCACTTTTCTTTTTTAAGTCCGCGCGAAAGCCTCGATTTACCTGCTTACAACTGTCCGCAGGCTGAGCTCATTGGATTGCTCAATGCTCTGCGCGACGACCACGGCTACGATCTCCTCACCGATGTCACAGCCATCGATCACTACGAGATGTCACCGCGCTTTGAGGTCGTCTACCATCTGTATTCGACAACCAAATACACTGCTATCCGGCTCGCGACACCCTGCGCGGATGACAATGAGCCGAGTTGCCCGACAGCTGTTGAGATCTGGCCTGCTGCCAACTGGCATGAGCGTGAAACGTGGGACCTCCTTGGAATTCGCTTTGAAGGCCATCCGGATCTGCGCCGTATTTTGATGTGGGAAGACTACCCGTATCATCCACTGCGCAAAGAGTTCCCGCTCGCTGGACACGAAGTCGAGCTGCCATCGGCAGAAATCGCCGAGCGCACAAATACCACGGTGAAGCCTGCCCCGATGATGGGTGGCCCCTTCCACTCTGGACAACGTGGATCGATGCGTGATCGCGAACCACGCGCTGATGATGAGAGCTGGACTGAAGAGCTCGAAAAAGACGCTGCCCAAGCCCAAGTCGAACGCCCGCGTGAGCTCGATTAAATCAAAAATTTCCACTGTAATGGCTGAAACAAAAGAAATTTCCATCGGAGACATCGCGGCACGTAGTGCAGCGGGTGAAGAATTCCATGGTGACAAGTTAAGCATCAACATGGGGCCGTCTCACCCAGCGACCCACGGTGTGCTTCGCCTAAATCTTGAGCTCGATGGGGAGACCGTGACGAAGTGTGATCCGGTCATTGGCTACCTGCACCGCGGCGACGAAAAGATCGCCGAGAACATGACTTACAACCAATTCATCCCTTACACGGATCGACTGGATTACATTGGGCCGATCCACAACAACGTCACTTTTGCAATGGCGGTGGAAAAACTCGCAGGGCTTCAGATGCCACCGCGTTGTGAAACGATCCGCTTGCTTTGCTGTGAGCTCGCACGGCTTCAGAGCCACCTCCTGGGCTGTGGAGTCTACGGTATGGATTGCGGCGCATTGACCGTTTTCATGTATACGTTCACGGAGCGTGAAAAACTTTACACGCTCATTGAAGAGCTGACCGGCGCTCGCTTTACGACCAGCTATACCCGCATTGGTGGCCTCGCCCGCGACATCCCTGAAGGTTGGCTCGGCCGTGTCCTTAAGGTTGTCAATGAGCTCGAGCCGGTCCTCGAAGAGTGCAACAAGCTACTGACCCGAAACCGGATCTTCTACGATCGCACGGTTGGAGTGGGAACAATTTCGAAAGAAGACGCTATTGCGTATGGCTTAACCGGCCCGAACCTCCGAGCATCCGGCGTCGCGGTCGACCTGCGCAAAGACAACCCTTACCTCGGCTACGAAAACTACGACTTCGATGTCCCGGTGGGAGAAAACGGCGACTCATACGATCGCTGGCTCGTGCGTCTCGAAGAGATGTATCAGACGATCAAGATTATCCGCCAAGCGATTACGAAGATGCCTGACGGTCCTTGGTACGCTGAGGACGCGCGGAAGATTTTTGCCCCGCGCAAGGACAAGGTCCTCACGAGCATGGAGGAGCTGATCCAGAATTTCATGATCGTGACCGAAGGGCCCCAGATGCCAGCCGGTGAAGTCTATTTTGAAGCCGAGAATCCGAAAGGTGCGCTCGGCTTCTACATCGTTTCCAAGGGCGGGGGCGTTCCGTATCGAATGAAGATCCGCAGCCCATCGTTTTGTAACCTCTCTATCCTGCCAAAGCTCTGCGTCGGCTCGATGGTCTCAGATGTGCCGGTGATTCTCGGTAGTCTAGACTTCGTCCTGGGTGAGTGTGACCGTTAACCGCAGAACCCAAGACATCTCTTTATAAGCACACCATGGCTTTTGAACCATCCAGCGAAATCCAGTCTTATACCGACGAGCTGATCCCGCGCTACCCGCAGGCTCAGAGCGCGCTGCTCATGATCCTGCACGCCGTGCAGCGTGAAGTCGGATTCATCTCTCTCGACGCTCAAGTATGGGTCGCGGCTCGCCTCGAAATCACTCCGCTGCAAGTGCGCGAGGTGGTGACTTTTTATCCCTTCTATCGTGAGCACGCGATCGGCAAGCGCCACGTGCGTGTCTGTCGGACGCTCTCCTGTGCGCTCAACGGCGCCTACAAGATCTGTGACACGATCTGCGATGCCTTCGATACAAAGCGAAACGATATTTCGCCCGACGGACGCGTCACAGTGGAGTTTGCTGAATGTCTTGCGAACTGTGGCACCGCACCCGTCGTGATGATTGACGACGATCTCTACGAAAACGTCAGTCCGAAGAAAGCCGTCGAACTTTGCGAAAAGATCAAAGCCGAGACGCCCGCCACCGCTCCCGCCGCTAACTAACCTGAGGGGATACCATGACTACAGACCTTTCCCAGATGACTTTCCCCAAAGCGAGCACTCCACACCCGAAGGAGACGCGTATCATCCTAGCGAATTCAGAGCGCGAAGATTTTGACGCTTCGATCGACTGTTACACACGCAATGGCGGATACGATGTGCTGAAGAAAGCACTCTCGATGAAACCGGAGGAGGTTCACCAAGAAGTCCTCGATAGTGGAATTCGTGGCCGCGGCGGTGCTGGCTTTCCTGCAGGGATGAAATGGAAGTTTCTCGATCGCAAAAGTGGTAAGCCGATCTACCTGATCTGCAACGCGGACGAGTCGGAGCCGGGGACCTTTAAGGACCGCCAAATCATGCACAAAGATCCGCATCAGCTGATCGAAGGCATGATGATCACGGCCTACGCAATCAACGCTGCCCAAGCCTTTATCTATATCCGCGAAGAGATGCCTTATGGCGCCCAGATTCTCGATCAAGCGATCGCAGAGGCGAAGGCCGTTGGTTTTGTCGGCGATAATATCGGCGGAAGCGGATACTCCTGTGAGCTGATTGTTCACCGTGGTGCTGCAGCATACATCTGTGGTGAAGAAACAGGGCTCATTGAGTCGCTCGAAGGCAAGCGCGCCTATCCGCGAATCAAGCCTCCTTATTTTCCAGCAGCCCTCGGCCTCTACATGTGCCCGACAATCGTGAACAACGTGGAGACGCTTTGCCATGTGAAGCATATTGTTGAGCGAGGCGGTCGGGCGTATTCAGAAATTGGGACGCCGAATAATTCTGGAACACGTATCTGGTGCCTCAGTGGCCACGTCATGCGCCCCGGTTACTACGAACTCGAAACGGGTAAAGTAACCTACGGTGAGCTGATCAATGATATCGGAGGAGGCTTGCGTTCAGGACGCACCCTACAGGCGGTCATTCCAGGCGGCTCGAGTTCAAAGATCTGGCGCGCCGGTGAACGCTTTAAAGGCAAGCTCCGAAATGGAACAGAGTTTGACTGGGCGATCGATGATATCCCGCTCGATTTTGACAGCCCGGCTGCAGCTGGGTCGATGAGTGGCTCCGGTGCCGTCATCGTGATCGACGATAGCGCCGACATCGTCGAGGTGCTCGCGAACATCAATGAGTTCTACGCACACGAAAGTTGCGGCCAATGCACGCCGTGTCGTGAAGGTAGCCTCTGGATGAAAAAAATCACTGCGCGTATGGCCAGAGGTGGCGCCCGACCAGAAGATGCTCAGCTTCTCGCCTCGATCGGTGATCAAATCGCAGGGAAGACAATCTGTGCCCACGGTGAAGCCTGCGCATGGCCGACCCAGAGCTTTGTTAATAAGTTTGAAGATAAATTCGTCGCGAAGGCTGAAGACAAGAGCCCTGAGCCAAAGAGTGAATTCCAAATGGTGTAGTAGGAAATGGAGACACAAGTAATTAACCACGAAGTTCACGAAGAGCACGAAGGCTATACTTTCGAGCCTCTCTCGAAACGTATCATTTCCGCAGCGATCGAGGTTCATCGCGAGTTAGGTCCAGGTCTTCTTGAATCCGCATACATGGCGTGTTTCGCGCATGAATTGTCTTTAATGGACATTGAGGCTGAGTTAGGGGTCCCTCTGCCTGTTCAATACAAAGGCTTGGCGGTCCCGACTAGCTATCGAATGGATTTGGTAATTGATAATGAAATTTTAGTGGAGTTAAAGAGCGTTGCTTCACTCGAGCCTATTCACGAAGCACAGGTTTTAACTTACCTTAAGCTCTCTGGTTTGAAAAAGGCTCTGCTGATTAACTTTAATGTTCCATTGTTAAAAGACGGCATCCGCCGATTTGTCCGATGAAACGATTCAATTCTAGTTTTTTCTTCGTTAACTTCGTGATCTTCGTGTTAGAAAACCACGTTATATTCGAGGACATTATTTAATGAGTAACTCGATCGAAGATTTGATTAGGATTAACCTGAACGGTAAGGACGTTGAAGTTCCTAACCGAATGAATCTCGTCGATGCGGCTGAGATGCATGGCGTCGAAATTCCGCACTATTGCTACCACTCTAAGCTCAGTGTGGCGGGTAATTGCCGCATGTGTCTGATTGAGATGGGCACGCCGGGTCGTGACCGTGCGACAGGTGAGGCAATGCTCAATGAGGATGGCTCGCCGAAGATCATGTGGGTGCCAAAGCCGGTTATCGCCTGTGCGACGAATGTATCGCCGGGGATGCATGTGAACACGGAGTCCGAAACGGTGAAGGGATGCCGCGAGGGCGTAATGGAATTTCTCCTCGTAAACCACCCGCTGGATTGCCCGATTTGTGACCAGGCAGGGGAGTGCCGCCTGCAGGAATTTTCAACCGACTATGGCCGTGGCTACTCACGCTTCATCGAAGAGAAGAACGTAAAGCCCAAGCGCACTCGTATCGGCCCGCGCGTCATGTTGGATGATGAGCGCTGTATTTTGTGCTCCCGTTGCGTTCGCTTTGCAGACGAAATCATTGAAGATCATGTCCTCGGCTTTATCGACCGTGGCAGCTACTCGACGCTGACGACCTTCCCAGGTAAAGAGCTCAATAGTAATTACTCTCTAAATACTGTGGACATCTGCCCGGTGGGTGCGCTCACGAGCACTGACTTCCGCTTTAAAATGCGAGTTTGGTTCCTCCGGGAAACGCCTTCGATTGATGCCGAGTCGAGTGTTGGTTGCAACACCATGGTCGGCAGCCGCGAGGGTAAGATTTACCGAATCACTCCGCAACAGAACGACGAAGTAAACGACACTTGGATGCCTGACTCAGGTCGCGAGCTCTATAAGAAGGTAGAGTCTAAGGATCGTCTCGATAGCTACGCGATCGAAGGTCGTCCAGTATCGGCAGATGAGGCTCTGGCAAAAGCAGCCGAACTCTTGCAAGGTGGTAAGGTCGCGATCGTCGGCAGCGCTACGCTTGCGCTCGAAGAACAATTTGTCCTCACCAAAATTCGTGAGACACTCGGTGCTGAGATCCCGTCGTATTGGGTTTCTCATTACGCAGATGGTGATGGGAAGCTCTTAAGTGCAGACCGCACGCCGAACCTTCGCGGCGGTCTCTTGAGCGGGTTTACCGATGCACTTCCGGTAGCAGAGCTCAGCGAGCTCGGAGCGAAAATCGATTCCGGCGAAATCACGACGATCTTGTCTGTCGGTGAAAAAATTTGTGCTGCAGGCATCAGTGATGAACAGCTGAAAAAGGCGAAGGTCATTTACATTGGTGAAGAGCTTTGCTCGACGAGTCAGTTCGCAGAGGTCGAGATCCCACTTCTCACCGTGTTTGAAAAATCAGGCACCTTCGTTAATCAACAGTTTCGAGTGCAAAAGTTCACTCAGGCGATTCCAGGGCCATCGAGTGTGATCTTTGGACTCTCTAATTTTACCAAGTTGCACCACCTCCTCGACGCCGATTCGCCGTATGCGCCAAGTCCGGCCGCGATCTGGCAACACATGGCACAGGCGGTGCCCGAATTTGCCGACCTGACCTTCAACGGAATCCCGGCGACGGGCGTTGTTGTTTCCGATCATCGATTCGCGGCGCTTGAATTCGTTGATGGCCCGTCGATTCACTTTCAGCCCAAAAACGCTGCCGTTGAGGCCTAAGGGAAACGTATGATACCATTCGAGATACCTTTTGAGAACACCGTCCTCGTCGTTGTAAAGGGGGCCGTGATGATCGCAGTGGTCATGGGGATGGCTGCCTACGCTGTTTTGGTCGAACGCAAGGTAGCGGCCTGGATTCAAGGTCGCCCGGGCCCAAATCGCACAAGCTTGCCTTTGATCGGTGGCATTCCGGTGATCGGACCCTTCCTTACGCGTCTCGGGGTTTTTCAGCCAGCGGCAGATGGCCTTAAGTTTCTCTTCAAAGAAGATGCGCTGCCGGGCCACGTAAATAAATTCTACTACGTCCTCGCTCCGCTCATTTCGTTCATCCCAGCGATGACGACGATGACGGTGCTACCGTTCGGAGTTTGGATCAGTGCTGAAGGTGTCGCGTCACCGCTTGTCCTTGCTAACCTCGATATCGGGATCCTCTTCATTCTAGCGGTTTCATCGCTCGGTGTTTACGGCATCATCCTTGCGGGTTGGTCAGCGAATTCGAAATACCCGTTTCTTGGCGGCATCCGTGCGAGTGCGCAGATGATCAGTTACGAGCTTGCGATGGGACTTTCGCTCCTGCCCGTCTTCATGTGGTATGCTGGCTCAGGTGCGACAATGAATATAGCGCATATCGTTGATGCGCAGAGCGGTAGATTACTGATTTTTCCTGCTTACACGATTTTCATCCAACCACTCTCGGCATTGATTTTCCTCGTCGCGCTCTTCGCAGAGACGAATCGCCTGCCGTTTGATATGCCCGAGTCTGAGACCGATCTCGTTGCGGGTTACAACACTGAGTATGGCGCTTTTAAGTTCGGGCTCTTCTTTGTTGGTGAATACACCCACATCATCATCGGCTCAGGTGTTTTTGCAGCGCTCTTCCTTGGTGGGTGGCATATCGGTTACGACATCCCGTGGCCAACAGGCATCCTCGGTGCACTTCTCTCAGCAAGCGTCTTCCTCACCAAAACCTGTGCCCTTGTCTTCTTCTTCATTTGGGTGCGTTGGACGTTGCCGCGTTTCCGCTACGACCAAGTAATGAATCTCGGCTGGAAGAAACTCCTTCCGATCTCGATCGCTAACCTCCTCTTCTATACAGTGCTCGTCGCTTTGATGGAGTCTGTTTTATAAAGAACCTTTCTCGTCGCTATGCCTACTTCAGTAAAAGTTGTTGATCGCAAGCCGCTGAGCTTTTCGGAAAGAACCTACCTTCCGCAGATCGTCAGTGGTTTGAAGATCACGATGAAAAACATGTTCAAGCCGGCCGTGACACTGGAATATCCGGATGAGCGGCCAAAGATTCCAACTGGCTATCGTGGCGTGCCCACGCTCGTAAAGGATCCTAAGGGTCGCGAAAAGTGCGTTTCTTGCCAACTCTGTGAATTTGTCTGCCCTCCGAAAGCGATCCGCATCACACCCGGTTCAATCGCTGAGGATGATGACCAGGCCCACGTTGAGAAGGCTCCAAAGGAGTTCGAAATCAACATGCTCCGCTGCATTTACTGCGGGTTTTGCCAAGAGGTGTGCCCAGAAGAGGCGATCTGGCTCCAAGACATCTACTCCGTCAGTGGTTATTCCCGCGAGGAGATGGTGAATAAGAAAGACAAACTTTACGAACTCGGTGGAACCCTCCCCGATGAACATTTCAAATGGGATAAAAAGAAGACGGCAGAGGAGGCCGGCGGCACACACCATTAGGATGTCTTCGGTTCGTTTGGGAAAAATAACCTTCTCAAGTCGCGGACCAAACTCTTAAGTCCCACAACTTTCGCATGGATTGGCTCTTTATCATATTTGCGGTGCTCACCCTCGTGCCGGCTATCGTTACAGCGACTGCGAAGAATCCGGTTACAGCGGCGATGAACATGATCGTCTCGTTTGTCTCGATGGCGGCCTTGATGGTTCTGCTCGAGACCTACTTTCTGGCTGTCTTACAGGTGCTGGTCTATGCCGGAGCAATCGTTGTCCTTTTCCTTTTCATCATCATGCTGATCGATGATGAAAAAGCACCGCGAGCTGGAGTGGTTCGAACGATCGCAGCAATGGTGGCCTTTCTTCTGATGTGTTTTACAGTGCTCTACCTTTTCTTTGGCGAGTATGCGATGGAAACGCCGGTCCTCGCAGAAGCGACGATGGACACCGTCCGTGTCTTCGGCGTCGAGCTGTTCACTCAGTACATGCTGCCATTCCAAGTTTCAGGCTTCATGCTCCTCATCGCGATGGTCGGCGTAATTGTTTTGAGTAAAACTCCACCCAAGGAGGACGTCTGATGGCAATCGCCTTACCGCACTATTTGCTCGTTTCAGGGCTGCTCTTTGTCATCGGGCTTTTTGGCGTTCTTCTGCGCCGAAACACGCTGGTAGTCTTTATGTGTCTTGAGTTGATGCTCAGCGCTTCGATTTTGGCTCTGGTTGCATTCTCTCGTTACCATAGCACACCGGAAGCACCTCTCTTCGAGGGGAATACGTTTGTCCTCTTTATCATCGCCATAGCCGCCTGTGAAGTAGCGGTTGGTCTGGCGATCATCGTCGCGCTCTGGCGCAGGAAACAAAGCGTCGATCTAGGGTCGATGGCGGAACTGAAAAACTAGCTGGCGACGATACATGTCTGACGTGCCCTCACTGCTCACTCTTATACTAGTCAACCCGATCGTGGCTGCTGCCCTGATCTGGATATTTGGGCGCCAGCGCCACAATTTGGCAGCGGGTATTTCGGTCCTGTCTGCGGGCATTGGAATGGTGGCTGGTCTGCTCATCCTCCTACAAGCTTGGGATGGCGAAGCGCTTCAGGGTGGCTCGCTTCAAGTCGAGTGGCTCACGCTCGGGAGTTGGACGCTCAATATTGGTTTTTATCTCAACGAAATTTCGGCCGCGATGCTCGGTATCGTGACCTTTGTTGGTTTCTGGATCCATCTTTTCAGCCTTGGCTACATGCAGGGGGATGCGGGCAAGGGTCGCTTCTTTGGCGGGCTTTCGATTTTCATGTTTTCCATGCTCGGGATCGTCCTCGCGGACAACCTCTTCATGGTCTTCATCTTCTGGGAGCTTGTGGGCTTTAGTTCCTACATGCTCATCGGCCATTATCTTACGGATGTAGCGGCTGCCGCTTCGCGAAAGGCTTTCATTACGAATCGAGTGGGGGACTTTGGCTTCCTCCTCGGAATCGTCATGATTTTCTGGCAGTTCGGCACGACCGATCTAGTTGCTCTCGGCGAGCAAGGGGTTGCGGTTTCGACCGTCGTCGGCCTGCTCTTCTTCTGTGGCGTGCTTGGTAAGTCTGCCCAGATGCCGCTTCATGTTTGGCTGCCGGATGCGATGGCGGGTCCGACTCCAATTTCGGCTCTCATTCACGCGGCAACGATGGTCGCGGCAGGTGTTTTCCTCCTCGCGCGGACGTATTTCCTTTTTGATGACAGTGCGCTGCAGGTTATCGGCTGGATAGGAACGATCACAGCCTTGAGCGCAGCGATCTGGGCTTTCGCTCAGCGGGATATCAAAAAGATCCTCGCTTACTCCACGCTCTCACAGCTCGGCTACATGGTGGCTGCATTTGGTTTGGGGACGCTTTACGGGCGTCACTACAATGGCGAAGGTCATGCCGAGTTTGCTGCTCTCTGGGGTGTTGGTGCGTCGATGTTCCACCTCACGACCCATGCTTTCTTTAAGGCCCTCATGTTCCTTGGCTCCGGCTCAGTCATCCATGCCTGCCACCGCGAGCAAGACATCTTTAAGATGGGTGGGCTCTGGAAGAAGATGCCGATCACTGGGACAATGTTTTTCATCGGCTTGATCGCCATTGCCGGGGTCCCGTTCCTCGGCGCAGGTTTCTTTTCAAAGGATCTGATTTTGGTTTTGGCGAAAGGGCAAAGTGCTCCGGCGTTTTACATCCTGACTTTTACCGCGGTGCTGACGGCAATCTACATGGGTCGTCTCTTCGTCATCGCTTTCCTTGGCAAAGCAAACAGCGAACACGCCAAGGAGACGTCGTGGACGATGTGGCTTCCGTTGGTTGTTCTCGCGATCTTCTCGGTCGGAGCCATTTGGGGTCTAGAGCTTTTCCCTAAAGGAGTGAAGCCGCTCTTTCATGATTACGTGCACCATGCTGAGGGGAATGAGTTCGTCCTCATGGTCATCATCTCTTCGGTCGCTTCTATTGTAGGTCTTGCTGTCGCCTACTTCTTCTATGGAGCGGGCGCGGCGACTGATCGCTTGGAGAGCGCGCTCAAACCGCTTTGGTCCCTCAGCCGATCACGCTTCTATTTCGATGAGATCTACAGCTGGTATGTGAAGAACGTCCAGGACCGGGTAGCGGTCTTTGTCGATTTCTTCGATGCGCTTTTCATTGGCGGCTTGGGGATGCGCGGTTCGGCGGGCGCAACCGGTTTAGCCGGTATGCTGGTGCGGAGTTTCCATGGCGGAAGCGTCGCGATCTATGTGTGGTCTTTCTTTATCGGTGTCGTGATTGTGTGGGTCGTCGCCACAGATGCTGTCACTTCGCTGTTCTAAATTATGAGCGCTCCTTTATCACTCGCTTTGTTCGAAGGTCTTCGCCCGGTTTTAGAAGGGTTCGAGAACGCTGGGTACAGCCGCATCGCTCTCGTTCTCGCCGTGATCTTTCCACTTTGCATGGCGATCTCGATGACGCTGGGTGGAGCCATGTCCGACCTCCATGCGAAGGCAGCAGCGATGGTTGGTTTCATCGTTCCAGCCGTTTTAAGCCTCTTGTTGGCTGTCGTGTATTACGGTCAGGACTACGCGGGTGGTTATGCCTTTGGGATTCTGCAGGACATGGGTCTCGGAAACTTTGGCATCTATTTTCATCTCGGACTCAACGGTATTTCGATGCCGCTCTTTGTCCTCGCAGGTGTTGTTGGCCTAGCGGCGGGTGGTTACGCCGTCACTGGGAAGATGGAGAAAATCCGCATCTACCTGATTCTCCTCTTGGTCATGCAAGCTGGTCTGATGGGAACGTTTGCTTCGGTTGATGTGCTCTTCTTCTACCTCTTTCACGAGTTCGCCCTTATCCCAACATTCATCCTCATCGCGATGTGGGGTGGTCGCGGTCGACGCACGGTGGCGCTCGAAATGTCGATCTACCTGACCCTCGGTGCGATGCTTACGCTGGCGGGTTTGCTTCTGCTCTATCTCAAGAGCGATGCGGTGGCGTTTAACATGATCGAGCTCCGCGCTTTCGCGTCATCGGTTGAATATGGTAGCTTGATCTCGGCCCTCCTCCTCCTCGGGTTCGGGGTGCTTGTCTCACTCTTTCCTTTTCACAGCTGGGCGCCAAACGGCTACGCTACGGCGCCGGCATCGAATGCGATGCTCCATGCAGGCGTGCTGAAGAAGTTCGGCCTCTACGGGCTGGTGCAGATCGTTCTTCCGATCTTGCCTGCGGGCTTTATCGAGTGGTCGCCTGCTCTGATGTGGTTGGCGCTGGGTAATATCATCATCATCGGCTTTGTCACGATGGCTCAGCGCGATCTCAAGATGATGCTCGGTAATGCTTCCGTGATGCACATGGGTTACGCATTCCTTGGCCTCTTCGCTTTCAGCACGGTCGGTGTTGGCGGTGCTGTCATGATGATGTTCGCGCACGGTTTTTCGATCGCGCTCCTTTTCCTTCTCGCCGATGTCATCGAACGTCGCGCTGGCACGACTGAGCTTTCTGAGCTCGGTGGCATGGGTAAAGAAGCACCGGTTCTAGCGGCCTTTTTCATCGCTGCTACGATGGCGAGTATTGGTCTCCCGGGTTTTGCAAATTTCTGGGGCGAACTAGCGATCTTTGTTTCCCTTTGGGATTCAGCCACGCCTTGGGTTATCGCTCCGGCGGCGGCAGGTATTGTGATCTCCGCTGTTTACGGGCTGCGGGCGGTCTCAAAGATTTTCTTCGGTGAAGCGAAGGCGAAGTACGAGGGCGGTGACCTGACTGCTCTCGAGAAATGGCCAGCACTTGTTCTGCTCATCGGGCTTCTGGCCGTCGGCTTCTGGCCGCGACTCGTTTCCGATGATATCGACGCAGCGGTGCAGGATGTGATTCGTGCCGCTGAGCCGGCGCTTGCAGCTGCTGCGCAAGACTTGACTGTGGCAGAGAGATAAAGACTTTTTTTGATGAACGAATTGGCGAATATTCCTGAAGTCACCCATGAGTGGGGAGCGATCCTCCCTGAGATTATTCTCGGGGTCACTGCACTGCTTCTTCTTGTTCTTGAGGTGGTGGTCCCGGCGCTGAAGCGCTCTCTTCCCTATGTGGCCATGGTCGTTCAGGGCGGGTTAGCGCTCTACCTCGGATGGGTAACGTTCAGCGCTCCTGTCGTTGATAGTTCGACCTTCTTCGGTGGGATGTTGTCCCAAGGACCTGACACGAATTGGATGCGGATTTTCTTCCTCGTCTGCGGAGTCTTTGTTTCTCATCTCGGGCTGACCTATTTGAAAAATCGCCCACTGGCCCGGATTGAGTTTTTCCACATTCAGCTGGTCATTGTCGCGTGCTTCATGTTGCTCGTGCAGAGCGCTCATTTTGGCATGCTCTTCGTTGCGCTTGAGACCCTGACGATTGGGTTCTACATCCTCGTCGCGTATGGCCGGAATAGTAATTTCTCTCTCGAAGCAGGCCTTAAGTATCTAATCACCGGAGCCTTCAGCTCGGGTATTATGCTCTTTGGTATCGTGCTCCTTTTCGGTTCGGCGAGTAATCCGATTTTCGATTACAGCACGACACAGCCACTCCATTTCAATGAGCTGGGAACCTTTTTCACTAGTTACCATCGCATGCATGATGGCGGCCAGTCGCTCCTTTCACTTGTGGGTGCAGGGCTCGTGATTTGTGGCCTCGCTTTCAAAATCGGCCTCGTTCCGTTTCAGATTTGGATCGCTGATGTTTATCAAGGGGCCCCGACGCCGGTAACAGCGTTTCTCGCCGTCGCTTCGAAGGCAGCAGGTGTTTTTGTCCTCATCAACTTGCTCCGTGGTCCTTTTGCAGATCTCGACGAGATTACAATGCCGCTTCTCACCGTGATGACTGCAGCGACGCTCCTCATCGGTAACCTCGCGGCCCTCGGCCAACGCAATGTAAAGCGCCTGATGGGCATGTCCGGCGTCGCGCATGCCGGTATCCTGATCTTGGGCGTGCTGGCTCTGATTTCACGTCCGAGCCTCATGCCAGTGCTCTTCTTCTACCTCGTGGTCTATGCTTTGGCTTCGTTTGGGGTTTTCGAAGTGATGTCACACGTCGGTGCGGAGGAAGATGCAGATCAACAATTTGAAGATTACAGTGAGCTGATGAAAAACCAGCCGCTCCTAGGTGGTGCACTTGCGATTGGCTTGGGTAGCCTGGCAGGTATTCCACCGCTCGCGGGGTTCATCGCAAAGGTGCTGATTTTCTATGCGGCCATCCAGGCAGAGCTTTATGTTATGCTGGCTCTAGCGATCTTCGGTGTAGTGTGCTCAATTTATTACTACTTCGGCTGGCTCCGTGCCTCAGTGACCAAAGCTGTTTTCGCCGAAGAAGGTCGCCCCGCTCCCGTCGCACCAAGCTTTTGTGCGAAAGTCGTCCTCTACGGTGTGAGTGGTCTGAGCGTTTTCTTTGGTCTTTACCAAGGAATCTTCGGACTGCCGGGCTACTGAGCTGCTCGCGCCTTGTAATGGCGTATCTCGTATTCTGATTCCGACCGAACAATCGCAGGCGGATTGAAATACTCTTCGAAAGAAGGGAAGAAGGTATCTCCTTCGGGCTCTAAATCAACAACCGTGAGGTAGAGCTCGCTGACGCGAGGAAGCGCTTGGCGGTAGATCTCTGCGCCACCAAATATCCAGATATCACCCTCTGGCGGCAGTGCCTCGAGGTCGTCCCAGGAATTCACCACGACGCAGCCGGCGATAGGCTCTTTCGAGCGCGATAAGACAACATTGCGCCGCTTTGGGAGAGGGCGCCCCAGCGAGGCAAAAGTCTTTCGCCCCATCACAATCGTCTGCCCAAGGGTGCACTCTTTAACCCATTTAAAGTCTTCGGGGATGTGCCAGGGGATGTTGCCATCGTTCCCGATGACACGGTTCTTCGCCATCGCGGCGATCGCCTTCCACTGCCTTGTGGAATCTGTGGGCTGTAATGGAGCCATTACTACACGGCGATCGGTGCTTTGATTGCGGGGTGAGGATCGTAGCCTTGGAGGTCGAAGTGTTCGTAGCGGAAATCTTCGATATTTTTCACACTTGGATCTAAGCGCATTGTTGGCAGCGGCCGGGTCTCCCGCGAAAGCTGTTCTTTGACTTGATCGAGGTGGTTGGAATAGATGTGGAGGTCGCCGAAGGTATGGACGAATTCGGCCGCTTTGAGTCCGGTGACCTGAGCGACGATCAGCGTGAGTAGGGCGTAGGAGGCTATATTGAAGGGAACTCCGAGGAACGTGTCGGCACTACGCTGGTAGAGCTGGCAGGAGAGTTCGCCCGCATCTTGATCGACCCAGAATTGAAACATCGCGTGGCATGGAGGCAGCGCCATTTGATCCAGTTCACCAGGATTCCAGGCGCAGACAATGTGGCGGCGGCTCGACGGGTTGCTTTTGATCGATTCGATCACCTGTGTGAGCTGGTCGATGCGCTCACCTTTAGGATTTCTCCAGTCTCGCCATTGCGCGCCGTAGACGCGCCCGAGATCGCCGGTTTCCGCGTCAGCCCATTCGTCCCAGATTTTAACCTTATTCTCCTGAAGATAGCGCACGTTCGTGTCTCCTGCCACGAACCAAAGGAGTTCGTGAATGATCCCCCGTAGATAAAGCTTCTTCGTCGTAACGAGCGGAAAGCCATCTCGCAGGTCGTAACGGCTCTGTGCCCCAAAGCGCGAGTAGGTGCCGACGCCCGTGCGGTCCATGCGGTATTTACCGTTGTCGAGGACGTCGCGGAGCAGATCGAGGTAGGTTTGCATGAGTCGTGGAGCAGGTGAAAATCGAGGCCTTAAAGATGCGTACGCAACGGCGGCTCTGTCAATGCGACTAGAGAATTGCCGCAGAATCCATTCTGTGTAAACCTATGGTATGTCTTTGCAGTGGAAATTTCTCGGCAGCCTTTGTTTGGCGACCTTTTTGATCGGCCAGAGCGAGGATGTTTTGCCGAATGAGCCTGCTCAAGCAGCAAGCTTGAAAGCGATTTCCGATCCAGCGAAGAGTCCCGCCGAGAACCACATTTCGCCAACAAGTCGCTTGCCTGAAATTGCACCTGCGCCGACCGTTTTGGAGTTCGAGCGCTCATGCCTTCAACCGACAGCGGTTGGGCGCGTTTTGATTGGCGGGCAGTGGGTTTCGCCTCAATTACTCCTCGGCAGTGTGAATGAGCTGCCAAGTGCGAACCTGTCAGAGATTCAGCAACCCGTATTGGCTGACGGCTCGTTCCAGCCTGCATCAAACACGCAGGAGTATGAACAAGCTACGGGCCTAGATGATGTCTTCGAGGGGAAGTTGGTGAAACGCTATTCTGAAGCTAGAGTAGTGCGCTTCCTCGCTCCGCGTGAGCCGCTTGAAAATCTTTTTAATCAAATTGGTCTTGATGATTTGAACCGCTATCAGTTTCGGCGCAATCGTTCCGATAAAGTGCCCGTTGAGCGCGTTTGATGCGGCTATGCGTGAATCGGGAAAAAGTGAGTCCGCTCGGGTAGGTCAGGGTGGTTCTAGCACGGGTATTCACGAGCAGCTGAATTATACCGACAATGGTGCCTACATTGAAATCACTGGAGCAACGGGGACCCTGTCAGGCGATATCTATATCCCTGATTCAATCGGCGGGATACCGATAACAGAGATAGCTCCAAATGCATTCAATGGCCAAGCAGAACTTAAGGGGGTTGTCTTGGGGGCGAACGTTTCGACGATCGGTAGTGGAGCCTTTCAAGGCGCAAGTAAACTGGATGTGCTGTTCTTTAAAGGAGACACACCGAGCACGCTTGGACCGAATGCGCTCAGTGGTGTTTCTCAGCAATTCTTGGTGTACTACTTTCAAGGTGGGGTTGGATTTGGATCGGCAACGTGGGCTAGCTACTCGCCTTCTGATCTCGGGGGATACTCACCATTGAAGCCATGGCTAGTGCGGTATGGCTATGCAGTTACTGTCGATGTAACGACAGATCCAAACGGCGATGACGTTCCACTGATTTTGGAATACGCTTTGGATCTAGTTCCTCAGGTCTCAAATTCAGGAAACATCCCACATGCGATTGTAAACGGACAAATGCTTGAGTACACCTACTACTCGAGTGCGTCTGGGATCACTTATGCACCTGAGGTTAGCCGTGCACTTTTCAGTTGGAGTAGCCAGGGCATCACGATCAATGGGCCTACCTCGACGGGCCACTCGACCGCCTCGGTCCTAAACACAGGTATCCCGTGCTTCTTTCGTCTCGTCGTTACTGAATCAATGTAGCCTACACGGCTAGGCATCCGCCCTAATCTTGTCTTTAGCCGCTTCCTTTTGATCTTCAAAACGAGCTCTTTCATTGCGAAGTTGCGCTTCAATTTGCTCGAGTGCCTGCTCATCGCCGCTTTCTCGAGCTTCGTGGATTTGCTTTTGTAGGAAGACTTCTTTCTCGGCGATCTTCGCAGCATAAACCCGATCGGTTTCTGCCAAGGCGTCCTTCTGCTCCTTGGTAAGTGGAGTCCTCTTTTCGCTCTCTGGGTCGGAGAAACGTTCCATCGCTAGCTCATAGGCACTTTTCATATGCGCTAAGGTGGCATCCATTGTGATGAAGGCAAATCTCAAGAAAGGACTAGATGGGTTGAGTGCCGACCAAGACGACGCTTAAGAGAGCGATTGATACACTACCTAAGTAGAGCGTGCGGACATAAGCGCTTTCCTTTTTTGGGGATAGCAGAAGTAGACAGAGAAAAGTAATAATTGCGAAGTAAGCCCATGACGAAGAATGCCAACGGACATCAGAATAAAACCCCGGTATGCGAATCGCGGTGAAAGATAGCCGCTCCATGAAGCTGATGAGTAGCCATGCAGGATAGGTGGCGAGGATCGCAATAAAACCGAGGCCGACGCTGTGAGTGAGAATGATTACGACTCCGCAAGCCACTACTGCTGTGGCGATAGGGACGAGAAAGGCGTTGAGGACGATGGCTCCCGGTGTCCAGAGTTCGAAATGTAGGATGATAAGGGGAGCGCTCCCCATTGTAGCAGAAAAACTGATACACAACGACTCAATGAGCTTTCGTTTGAGCCACCGGAGAAAGCGGTGGAGGCCGGATAGGTCAGCTTCAATAGACAGCCGGTAGCTCGGCCAACGGTTCTGGATGAGCTCTATGAGGGGCAACCCAAAGGTTATGATGGAGATCACAACACTGTAGGATAGTTGGAACCCAATTGAATAAAGTTGAGCCGGACTCACCGCCAAAGTGAGAAGTCCCGAAGCAAGGATTACGCGCATTGGCTTCGCTGGTCTAGGAAGAAGGCTGGCGAGACAATAGAACGCCAAGATACTAAAGGCCCGCATTGCAGAGGGGCTGAATCCAATCACGGCGACGTAGAGTCCGACAAAGAGCAAAGTGATGAAGCGCCGCCTGAAGAACGAAAGCTGAAGCAACTTGAGGAGTTGATCTAGAGTGAGGCCGACGATCATCACATGCAACCCGCTGACCGCGAAGAGGTGCATCGCCCCAGCTAAGAGAAATGCCCGCTCGCCTAGAATCACCGCTGCGAGCAATCCGCCCTCACTTGCAAATTCGGGAGGGCTTGCTGAAAGCCATTCTTTCCACTGGACCCTCAGTGAATTGATCCAGTGTTGTGCTTGGTGTGGTGGATCTAGCTCTTGAACAAGGGTACCTTGCCGGAGTTGAAAGTTGATCTCGCGGCTTTCGAGAAATTCCCCGAAATCATCTTCAGTGTTGAGGACAGGAACAAGCACTCCTTGCAGTGACACTTTTGCATGAGGCCGGACGGTTATGTCGTCTGCTCCCTGACGGAGAGAAGCGAAAAGCTTTTGACCCTTGAGTTCAGGACTCAAGGCCGGCGGCGTGACAATCAGAACAATCGCGTAGGCGCGTTCTGGATACACCGTTCCTGCGTAGGTCTGCTCGATGCGTCCGGCAACCGTCACCTCGCGGGGCGGTAGCTGATCCCAAATGCTGGGAAACTCGATGCTTTGATGGGTGGTCCATGACCATGCCAGGAGTCCGACTGCAGCCGGGAAGGCGATATGCCAGACTTTGTGACGGTGGAGCGGCAGGCAGACTGCTGAGAGTAATAATAGGGCCGGACAGAGTGTCACCCAGATAGAGGGGAGCTCGACGAAATGAGCGCCTACATAGCCTGCGATGCCAGGGAGCAGCAGCCATAAGATGGGAGCCCTCCATGGTTTGTTTTGAAGGGGTTGGGAAGCTTTGTCCGGACGATCAATGCCGGATGAACTGCTCACCTCGTAGGATGGATGGATTTAGGAGGCCGGAGTGCAGATAAGCGAGGGCCGAGGGAATGGCGGTCTTAAGGGAGTCTCCTTTAGCTAGTTCCGCTGTGATCGCTGCGGCTAATGTGCAGCCGCTTCCATGCGTATTGATGTTCTTGATACGCTTGTGGCTGAACTGCTGTATTTCCCCTTCATGGCAGAGCACATCGATGAGTGTCTCCGAGCCCTCAAGGTGCCCTCCTTTAAGCAGGACGGCGGCACCGAAAGCGTCATAGAGGCGCTGGGCTGCGTCCTCCATTTCATGGATATTTGTTGGGCGAAAGCCAAGTAGAACCGCGGCTTCATCAAGGTTGGGGGTGATGAGTGTTGCGGCGGGGAGGAGGCGAGTTTTGAGCGTCTCAATCGCCTCAGGCTGAAGTAGAGCCGCCTCGCTCGTCGCGACCATTACAGGATCTAGAACAAAGGGCAGGTGGGAATGTGATTCTAGATAGTCCGCAACAAGTTCGATATTTTGCTCTGAGAAAAGCATCCCAGTTTTCAGCGCACCAACGTTGAAGTAGTTGAACACGGCGTCGAGCTGAGCGCGAATAAAGTCCTCTCCAAGCTCCGCGATGGCGCTGACTTCGTTGGGGTTCTGTGCTGTGAGCGCACAAAGCACACTGGTTCCATAGACGCCACAGCTCGTGAATGTTTTGAGGTCAGCTTGAATGCCTGCACCGCCACCTGAATCGGATGTTGCAATCGTGAGTGCGACAGGCGTATCGGTCTGAGAAGTAGTCACGCTGAGATCTAGGATGACTTAGCCTCCCTTAGCAATCCTTGGCTGGATGATGGCGATCGGGCTTCAGTGGTTTCTGCGTGGCGCGGGTTTGACGAAGGATTTGGATCGTTCAAGTTGTGAGCCGTGCCGGCTTCGGATCAGTCAGATTTATTTGGTGGAAGAGCGCCCGTTACCCGCTCAGAGCAATCGAGCTCGGTGGTGCGGCGGCGGCCGCTTGCAGCGAGGATGCGGCCAGAGCGACTCTCCGAAGTGGTCGGACAGGCTCATATCCTAGGGGAAGGCGCCTTGCTCCCGCGCCTTCTCAAAACTGGGCAACTGGGCAGTTTGATCTTTTATGGGCCACCCGGCTCGGGGAAGACGACCTTGGCCGAAGTCATCTCAAATGAAGTCGAAGGGCGCTTCGTCCGTCTAAATGCGGTGCTCTCAAATGTGGCTGAGCTGCGCGATGTTCTCCGCTATGCTCGTCATGATCCGACAAGTTCGACGATTCTATTCATCGACGAGATTCATCGCTTTAATAAAGCCCAGCAGGATCTTCTTCTCCCCGACGTCGAGAGCGGTGTGATTCGTTTGATCGGTGCAACGACGCATAATCCTGGCTTCTACGTCATCCCGCCGCTTCTCAGCCGAAGTCACCTCTTCAAGCTCGAACCATTGAAAGTCGAGTCCGTGAGTGAGATTCTCACCAAAGCATTGCTCGATCGAGAGCGTGGCTTGGGTTCACATGAAGTTTCGGCGCCGCCTAGCCTATTGCTTCAGTTGGCGAAAATGGCGGACGGTGACTTGCGGCGAGCGCTCAACTCGCTCGAAACCCTCGTGCTAAGTCTCCCCGTTGGCACCGCGATGACAGAGACGGACATCGCCGCTTTTGCCCGTGAGCGCCAGATACGCTACGATGCAAATGAGGATGAGCACTACGACACTGCCTCAGCTTTTATTAAGAGTATGCGGGGCAGTGATCCTGACGCCGCGCTCTATTGGTTGGCGAAAATGCTCATCGGCGGTGAAGACCCCCGATTCATAGCACGGAGGCTCGTTATCTTTGCCTCTGAGGATATCGGTTTGGCCGACCCTCGCGCGCTCCCGATGGCAACGGCCACCTTTCAAGCCTGCGATCAAATCGGGCTTCCTGAGTGTGAGCTGAACCTTTCTCATGCGGTTGCATTTCTGGCCGCTGCTCCAAAAAGCAACGCGACGACGATGGCTATTTCTGCCGCGAAGAAAGAGATCCGCGAGAACGGCCTACAGCCTGTTCCACTCTGGTTGCGTGATGGGCACACCCAGTTGAACAAATCGCTGGGGCAGGGGGCTGATTACAAATACAGTCACGGATTTGCCGAAGGCATCAGTGGCCAAGACTACATGTCCGAACCGAAGACATTCTTAGAACTCGGCGAAGCGGGGGTAGAGCCACAGATCGCGGAGCGACTGAAGCGCTGGAAGGGTCTCAAAAGCGAAATAATCGCGAAAGCGCCAAGAGGGAAAGATTGAGGTTTGTCGGTCGGATGGTAGAAGTGTAACACTAGGATGATGAATTATCGGCTACTCAGTTTCCTTGCTTTCATCGTTGTAGGCTACGGCTTGAGCGCGGCGGACGGCACCCTAGCGCTCGGTGCCGAGGTAGTCGAAGGCGTTGGCCAAGACTGGAGCCTGCCTGACGGGCAAGTCGTCAATCTCCAGATCGTTGATCAGAATTTTCATCTTTTGTTTCTCGATCCTGACCGCCTAATCATCGCGCCCACGATCGAGAAAGTTATCGTTCGCGGCGAAGGAGTGCTCAGAAAGAGCAACAAGCTGAATCTTGTCACGGGGTAGCTCTGGATTCTCGCTGAGCCACGTGCGTAAAGTCATCCCGCCCTACGACTATTGGCTGCGGCTGCTCGTCCCAAGCGCTGAAACTAGTGAAGACTGGGAGAGCCTCTCTCGCCTTCGTTATCGGCCTGTCGCGAGCGAGTAACGGGTGCTTTTATGGCATTGCCAAGGGTGCGCCAGTGGGCACCTTTATGACTTACCTTCCGCCCAAAGGCGGGAATTTAACCGATCAGTCAAATACCCATGGCAAATGATACATATGATTTGGTCGTTATCGGTGGTGGCCCTGCGGGCTACGCCGCTGCGATCCGTGCTGGACAACTAGGCAAGAAAGTCGCCTGCATCGAACTCGACCGCGCAGGCGGGACCTGTCTGAACTGGGGTTGTATCCCTTCCAAGGCGCTTCTTAAAGCGGCGGAAACGGTTGAGAGCATCCGTCAGGCGGCAGACTTCGGTATTACGGTGTCCGAGCCAAAAGTAGATTTTTCCAAAGTGATTAGTCGCTCTCGCGACGTCTCCGATCAGATGGCCAAGGGAATCGAGTTTCTTTTCAAGAAGAACAAAGTCGAGTATGTCGTCGGCAAGGCCCATGTGTCAGCACCTGGCATTGTTGAAGTCGTCGACGGGAAGGACAAAGGGAAGTTCTTTTCGACGAAAAACACCCTCGTAGCGACGGGTTGTAACGCGCGCCGTATTCCGGATGTTGAGGTCGATGGCGAGCGCGTCATGACCAGCCGCGAAGCCCTCGTCATGACCAAGCAGCCTGCCTCTATCGCGATCATCGGAGCGGGTGCGATCGGTGTGGAGTTCGCCTATTTCCTCAGCACCCTTGGCACGAAGGTCACGCTCATCGAGATGTTGGACCGCATCGTCCCAGTCGAAGACGCCGAAATTTCCGACACCCTGACACGCTCCTTTAAAAAGCACGGTATCGATGTGCGCGTTGCGACGAAGGTCGAGGACATCAAGCCGGGCAAAAAGTCGGTTAAGATGAAGCTCGTCAAAGGCGAGAAGAGCGAAGACCTCGAAGTCGAATCGATCCTCCTATCTATTGGCGTCGTCCCCAATCTCAATGGAGTGCTTTCCAGCCGGATCAAGCCCGAGCTCGAGCGTGGCTACCTCAAGGTAGACGACAATTACCAGACCACGGTCAAAGGCATCTACGCCGCAGGCGATATCATTGGACCGCCTTGGTTGGCACACGTCGCGACGTATGAAGCAGTGCAGGCGATCAATGGCATGTTTGGCCATGCCAAGCCTCAGCGCGTGACAAATTTTCCTGGTTGCACCTATTGCCACCCGCAGATTGCCAGCGTGGGTCTCACCGAAGAACAGGCGAAGGAGCAAGGCATCGAATACCGTGTCGGCAAGTTCCCCTTCGCGGCTTCGGGTAAGGCGGTCGCGATCAATCAGCCCGGTGGATTTGTGAAGCTTATCCTAGGCAAGAAACACGGTGAAATCCTTGGCGCGCACATCATCGGCGAGAACGCAACGGAGCTCATCGCGGAATATGTCCTCGCGAACAAGACTGAGCTGACCGCAGACGAGATTCATGGCACGATCCACGCGCACCCAACGATGAGTGAAGCTCTCGCCGAGGCTGCCGCGGCGGCCTACAACGAAGCGATCCACATTTAAAGCATTGACCGAGCGGCGCTGTTCATCACCGTCACCGCTCTTTTCGCTCCCATTGTGTAATGGATAGCACGCGGCCCTCCGAAGGCTGAAGTTGGGGTTCAAATCCCTATGGGAGTGCCATTTTTTTCGATTAGATGGCGTTGCGCGACCCCTCTAAACGAAGGGTTCTATTTTTCGCTGGCAGGAAGAAAATGGAGCCACCCATCGGATTCGAACCGACGACCTGCTCATTACGAATGAGCTGCTCTACCAACTGAGCTAGGGTGGCGTGGAGATGGAGAGCGATGAAGGTGATTTCTCTCCGCTGGGCAAGTCCATTTTCTTTCACCCTCTTGCCATGGCTGATTCGATACGCGATCATGGGTTTGTATTTGGATGCCATTACAACCATGTCTGAAACAAAATATAGTCCTTATAGAATTATAAATGCGTTCACTGATGGTGGATTGTTCAGCGGAAATCCTGCTGCGGTCTGTCCGCTGAATTCGTGGCCTTCGGATGCTGTTATGCAGCTGGTCGCGGCGCAGAATAACTTAGCGGAAACCACTTTTCTCGTCCCGACCGCTGATTCGACCTGGAGGTTGCGGTGGTTTACGCCGCCCCGAGAGGTTGAGCTTTGCGGGCATGCGACCTTAGCAGCGGCACGGGTTCTTTTTGATTTGGGTAAAGCTGAGGGAGTCTGCCACTTCGATACTTTGAGTGGTCGTCTCTCGGTGAAACGGGATGCCGATGATCAGCTCTGGATGGACTTTCCTCTTAAGCCAGTGTCTGAGCTGCCGCTCAGCGCTGAGATAAAGGACCTCTTTCCAACGATGATTAAACTCGGGAAGAATGATTTGGATTATCTCATCGTCGAGGTCCCGACGGCTGATGACGTGAGCTCCTACATCCCTGATGATGGGCGCTTCCTCGCTGAAGCAGAGGTTTTTGGCTTTGTCCTGACGGCGATTGGAGATGGGGATGCAGAAGAGGACTTTGTTTCGAGATTTTTCGCCCCCCAATGCCGGCGTTTCCGAAGACCCTGTCACAGGCTCAGCTCATTGCTCTTTGTTTCCCTATTGGGGCGACCGATTGGGGAAGTCGAATCTCATCGCACGCCAACTATCGGCACGCGGTGGACGCATGATCGGGATGTTGGATACGGGGGATCGCGTTCGCCTGGGTGGAGCGGCGACGACTTTTGCCGAGGGACAACTTCGGCTCAGCTAGGGTGAGATCAGGCGAAGACTATTGCCTACTTATCACTGTATTCTAACCCTAATACAGTGTAGCCGCGTGGGGTGAGAACCCGCCCTTGAGTGGTTCTTTGAATGTAACCTTCTTGGATCAAGTAGGGCTCATGCACCTCTTCGATTGTCTGGGATTCCTCAGCGACCGCTACGGATAGCGTTCCGAGGCCGACAGGCCCGCCGCCGAAATTCTCTGCCATCGTTCGCAGGTATCGAATGTCCATTTCGTCGAGTCCGTGTTGGTCAATAGCTAGGAGCTCGAGGGCCGCGGAAGCGACGGCTTTGGTTATTTTGCCGTCTGAACGCTGCTGCGCGTAGTCGCGTACGAAAGAGATGAGGTTGTTTGCCACCCGCGGTGTGCCTCGGCATCGGCGCGCGATTTCGTTGATGCCATCCGAGTCAACCGAGATGCGGAGGAGGCCGCAATTACGTGCGATGATCTTTTCGAGATGAGAGAGCTCGTAATAGTCGAGTCGAGTCTGAAGGGTGAAGCGGCTGCGCAGCGGCGCACTTAGGAGCCCAAGGCGGGTGGTCGCGCCAATCAGAGTGAACTTGGGCACATCGAGCCGAACACTGCGGGCGTTGGGCCCCTGATCGAGCATGATATCGATGCAGTAATCCTCCATCGCACTGTAGAGGTACTCTTCGACGGTCTTCGGCAGCCGATGAATCTCATCGATGAAGAGAACGTCGCCCGTCTCGAGATTTGTGAGCAAGCCCGCGAGGTCGCCAGGGCGCTCGATCACAGGGCCCGATGAGATCCTGAGTTGGGCACCCATTTCGTTCGCGATGATGTGAGCAAGGGTCGTTTTACCAAGGCCGGGAGGTCCGCTGAGGAGAATGTGGCGAAGCGCCTCATTTCGCGCCGTTGCGGCGCCCGTCATGATCTTGATGCGCTCGACGGTGCGCGGTTGCCCAGTGAATTCTTTCAGCTCGGCCGGGCGGAGCGCTGCATCGAGCGCTTTATCGCTTTCTTGCGCTTCGAGAAACGGCTTCTTCGGAGTGTCTTCGGCCATCTCAGTCATCAAGGAGATCAGATGGCAGTTCGCTCTCAGGCAGGCGGACGGCGTCTGCGCCGAGGGCTTGAAGTTTTACATCAAGTCGATCGTAGCCGCGATCTAAGTGGTAGAGGCGTTGCACCCAGGTTTCGCCTTCGGCGGCGAGGCCGGCGAGAACTAGTGCCGCGCTGGCCCGAAGGTCTGATGCCATGACGGGTGCGCCGGAGAGTTTGGGGACACCCTTGATGACGGCATTGGCTCCTTCCATCGAGACATCAGCACCCATGCGCATGAGCTCAGGCACATGCATAAAGCGATTCGGATAAATGCGCTCTGTGATAATGCTGAGGCCGGGTGTGATGGCCATCAAGGCGAGCATCTGTGCCTGCAGGTCAGTCGGAAAGCCAGGGTGGGGCAGCGTGATGATTTCGACCGCTCTGCGCTCTTTGGCAGCGCCATCGACCGTGATCGTCCCGCCATCGGGATCCGCGCTCCAAGCGATGTTCGCTTCTTCAAATTTGCTTAGAAGGGCGCGCATGTGCCCAACGACGACGCCGCTGACACTAACCTTTCCACCGGTGATCGCTCCGGCGACGAGATAGGTTCCTGCTTCGATGCGGTCGGGGACAACGCGGTGTGTGCAACCGTGCAATGCTTCGACGCCGGTGATACGGAGATAATGGCTGCCGACCCCTTCGATCTTTGCGCCCATTTTGACGAGCATGTTGCAGAGGTCGACGACCTCCGGCTCGACCGCGGCGCTTTCGAGGCGTGTGATGCCGGGGGCAAGGACAGCTGCCATGACCATGTTTGCAGTGCCGGTTACGGTTGAGCCGTGACGCCCGCCGAGGAAAAGGTAATTGCCGTGCAGCTTCGAGCCATCGACATCGACGTAGCCGCCGTTGATATCCACTTCACAACCGAGGGCGGTGAGTCCTTTGAGGTGGAGGTCGATCGGGCGGGGGCCGATGACACAGCCACCAGGGATCGAGATGCGTGCTTTGCGCAGCCGTGCGATCATCGGCCCGAGAAGGCAGATCGAGGCGCGCATTTTACGAACGAGGTCGTAAGGAGCGATGTGGCTGATCTCTTTCGCTTGAAAGGTCCAGTTGCCGTTCCCATCAGAATTCACCTCAGAGCCGACATGGCGCAGTATTTCTGCCATGAAGCGGATGTCGCTGAGGTCGGGGACGCCCTCGATGTGGCATGCCTCCTCGGTGAGGAGGGTGGCGGCGAGAATCGGTAGAGCGGCATTCTTTGCCCCACTGATCGCGACAGTTCCGTGAAGCGGGGTTCCTCCCCGCAAGCGCATGACGTCCATAGCTCGTTACTTAGTATTCGGCTCTTGAAGGACCGTCGGGGTTTCCACCCTGACTCGGGCGCCGGCCGCGGTTGCGGCGAGTTTTCTTCTTCTTCGCCGGTTCTTGTGAAGGTGTGTCCCCGCTGGATTGGGTTTTGGGGGCGTTCTCGGATGGTTTGTTGGTGGGCTTGTCCTTTTTCGGTGGGCTTGCCTGCTTCGGAGCGTTTTCAGCGTTGGATTCGGCGTTCTTTTTTGCGCCTCCATTGCGAGGTTTGCGAGGCCGACGAGAGCGGTTCCCAGACTTTTCCTGGGTGTCGTCTTTCTGAGGGGTTCTTTTCTTCGCCCCTTTCTTTTGGTTGCCGCGCCGTTGATTCCGATTGCGTGAGCCGCTTTTCTGAGAGTTTCCGTTCCGCGAGCGATCGTTTTGCCTGCGATCTCCATCCCTGCGGTTTCGGGAACGCTTCCTCGCGTTTTTCTTTTTATTATTCTTCGAGGTGAAGAGCTCAGCTAGCTTCTTTAAGAGCTTGCGGAAGATGTTTGGGCCCTTGCGTCGATTTGGCCGGTCTTTGTCTTTTCTGACCGCCGCTTTGTAAGCTTTTTCCATCTCCAGAGTAGAGACGCGCTCCTCCGAGCTCAGTTTGACCTTTGCGAGCCGGAGGGTCCTTGGGCGCTTCTTGCGATGGGACTTATTCGCAGGATCGCCCGGTTGATAGTCGTGCGCTGCTGAATGATACGGAGCCACCGGGGTGACTTTACCTTGGCGGTCTTGGTCAAGGTAGGGCTCGAGATTTTCAAATTTTGGCATGGGAGTTTCCGTGGAGACTGGCTCGACGCGGAGAGATGGTTTCGGCTGAGGGCGATGTGCCACTTGTGCCGTAATTCTATTTACGTAGTGGCTTGGTCTAGGGCTCAACGAAATTAGGTCAGATCAGAGAGGTTTTCCTTCGGTCTTAGCAATTTTGGTGTCCGAGGAGCGACTTCGGCGCTGCTTAGCCTTGCTGGTATGGCAGTGGTCCCCCACAAAAATAGGACATGGATAAGCTAGCAGAGATTTTTCGCCTTCAAGATGAATTGAACAAGCGCATTGGCGTGGATCTTAATAGTCTGTCCGAGGAGGAAAAGGCGAAGTGGGTATTGAATTACACCCGTGCGATGCAGCAGGAGATGGCCGAGCTGATCGACTCCGTGCCTTGGAAGTGGTGGGCGAAGTATCAAGAATTCGACGAGCAGAATGCGCGTGTCGAAGTCATCGACCTCTTCCACTTCCTTGTTTCGCTAGCCCAAACCCTTGGGATGACGCCGGACGATGTCTACAACGCCTACTTGGCGAAGAACAAAGTTAACCATGCCCGCCAAGAAAGCGGCTACTCCATCAAAGACGAAGAGGACTCGCGGCATATCTAGAGCCGCAAGCTAGCAGCGCCCCTAGCTTTTCGAGTTAGGGCTCTTGATGAGGATTTCCTTCGCCGAGCGTCCTGCCGGGATAAATGGCATTACGTGTTCGTTGTAAGGAACGACAACATCGAGCATGAATGGCCCGTCGTGATCGAGCATTTCACGAACGGCAGCGCGGAGATCTTCTTTTTTGACGACCCGAAGGCACTTAACCCCGAAGCCTTCACAAATCGTAGGCCAGTTCGGGTAGAGGGCTTCGACATTGGTCGGGCCACCGATATTGTCCGGGTGACCGAGAACGGTTTGACCGCGAACGCCTTCGTAAAGGATGTCTTCCCACTGAACCACCATTCCGAGGTGCTGGTTGTTCAAAAGCATGATCTTAACCGGGATCTTTTCCATCACGGCGGTCGCAAGCTCTTGGACGTTCATCATGAAGGAGCCATCACCATCAATATCGACGACCGTGCGATCGGGGTGAGCGATTTTACAGCCGAGGGCTGCCGGCAGACCGAAGCCCATCGTTCCTAGGCCGAGCGAGCTGATGAAGGAGCGCGGCTTGTTAAACTTGTAGAACTGAGCCGACCACATCTGGTGCTGTCCAACACCGGTTGTGATGATCGCATCGCCCTTGGTCTCTTGATGAAGAACGTCGATCGCGTGTTGTGGTTGGATATGCTCACAGGGCTCGTATTCGAACGGATGCGCATCGCGCCACGACTCGACCTGAGTTTTCCATGCGCTGATGTCGGGCTTCTTAAAGTCCTTTTCTTTCATCAGTTCAACGAGGCGGCCTAGAGCGTATTTGATCTCACTGTAGACCGGATACTTAACGACCTTGTTCTTGTGGTGCTCAGACTTGTCGATGTCGATGTGGACGACGATTGCGTCGGGAGCGAACTTCTCGATTGCGCCGGTAATACGGTCGTCAAAACGAGCGCCGAAAGTGAGGAGGAGAGTACTGTCGCAGACGGCCCAGTTGCCCGCTACGCTTCCGTGCATACCGAACCAACGCAGGCTTTGTGGGTGGTTTTCAGCAAACCCGCCAAGGCCCATTAGGGTTGTCGTTACGGGGAAACCGGTGAGCTCGGCAAAGGCTTTGAGCTCTTCTTCGGCTTGGCCGGAAATGATCCCGCCTCCGGTGTAGATGACAGGGCGAACGGCACGCTCGCACACCGCGATGACAGGCAGGAGGTCTTCGTCCTTCGCATGGGGGATAGCGGTGTAGCCCGCGATATCCATCTCGGCATTGAGGGCTGCTTTGAGCTCTTCTCCGCCAATTATGGCTTGCTGAACATCTTTGCAGAGGTCGATCACGACAGGACCGGGACGGCCAGTTTGAGCGATATGGAACGCTTCCTTCACGACGCGCGGAATATCCGCGATGTTGAGGATGAGGTAGCTGTGCTTAACAACCGGCAGTGTCATGCCGAAAATGTCGGTCTCTTGGAAAGCGGTTTTGCCGATGAACTTCTGGTGCACTTGACCCGTAACGGCGATGAGTGGAACGGAGTCCATCACGGCGTCAGCGATGCAGGTTACGAGGTTTGTCGCGCCCGGGCCACTGGTCGCCATGCAGACGCCGGCCTTACCCGTAGTGCGGGCGTAGCCATGAGCCATGAAGCCACAGCCTTGCTCGTGACGAGGCAGGATCGTGCGGATCTCACCTGAGCGAACGAGCGCTTGGTGGATTTCCATCGAAGCACCGCCGGGATAAGCAAAGATATGATCCACACCTGCGCGTGCCAAGCAGTAGACAAAGAGATCGGCTCCCTGCATTTCAGATGGGAGTTTAGAGGCGGCGGAGGCTGTATCCGCTGGGGTTGGCAAGGTGTCAGTGCTCATAGCTATCTAAATGGGCAAAGGGTGGGGATAACAAAGGAGTTTCAACGCGTGGCAACCCCAGAGCGCCTATCGAAGCCGAAAAACTGTAAAACTTCACTCTTTTTAGCACCTACCCGTAGAAAAAGTGCCTTTTCCTCGGACCTCTCGATGCTTTTTTGGGCATTTCTCTCGCACCGCCTGCCGTGCTCGGTTTGAAAATAAAGCTCATGGCCAGAGTATTGTTTCTTGGAGATATCGTAGGGCAACCCGGACGTCGCGCAGTGCAGACGCACCTGAGGCGCCTTCGCGATCAGCACAAAATTGATATCGTGATCGCCAATGGTGAAAACGCGGCAGCTGGAGCTGGGATCAACGCTAAGATCGCCCGCGAACTCCGCGATGCCGGCGTCGATGGCATTACGCTCGGAGACCATTGCTGGGATCAGCGCGGCTTTGAACGCGACATCGAGGATATCGATTACATCTGCCGCCCGGCTAATCTGCCCACGCAGTGCCCCGGCGCCTACTACTTGATTACCGAGAAGGCGGGCTTTCGCCTCGGTGTCATGACCATTTTGGGACGTCAGTTTATGAAGGTGAATGGCGATGACCCGTTCGGCCACGCAGACCGGATTTTGACCGATATTAGCAAAGAAGCGGACGCTTGGATCCTCGAAATTCACGCCGAAACGACTTCTGAAAAAGTCGCCATGGGCTGGTATCTCGACGGCCGAGTTGCGGCCGTCTTTGGAACTCACACGCACATCCCCACCGCCGATGGTCGCATCCTCCCACGCGGCACCGCCTATATCACCGATCTGGGAATGAGCGGTCCGTACGAAAGTGTCCTTGGGCGTCGGGTTGAGCCGGTCATCGGGCGCTTTGTTGATGGGCTGCCGCGAAAATTTGATGTCGCAACGGACGACGTCCGCCTCTGTGGCGCGATCATCGAGACCGATAGTCGTGGCCTCGCGAAGACCTTTGAACGCTTTGAAAAGTCGGGCTGATAACCGGCTCAGCGTTAACCCTCTAAATCACTCCAAGCTATGAAATCGATCCCCTCCGGACTGGGCACGAAGGCCCTCCATGCAGGTCAGCAAATTGACCCCACTACCGGCGCCCGTGCGGTACCGATTTATCAGACGACGAGCTACTGCTTCCGCGACAGTGAGCACGCAGCAAACCTCTTTGCTCTAAAAGAACTCGGTAACATCTACACGCGGATCATGAATCCGACAAACGACGTCGTTGAGCAGCGCGTCGCCGCCCTCGAAGGTGGCACGGCTGGTCTAGTGCACTCTAGTGGTAGCGCGGCGGTTACAAATTCGATCCTCAACGTCGCCAATGCCGGTGACCACATCGTGAGTGTCTCACAGCTCTACGGCGGCACGTATAACCTTTTTCGCTACACCCTGCCGCGACTGGGCATTGAAGTCAGCTTTGTTGACGCGAACGATCCTGCTGCCTTCCGCACCGCGACAAAAGACAACACGAAGGCCTACTTTGGTGAGTCGCAAGGTAACCCGAGCCTCGGCATTTTCCCGTTCGAAGAAGTCAGCGTGATTGCGAAAGAATTTGGTATTCCACTCATCATCGACAACACGGCACTCTCGCCAGCGCTTTGCCGTCCACTTGAACATGGTGCAAATGTTGTCGTGCATAGCCTGACGAAATTCCTCGGCGGACATGGCACGAGCATCGGCGGTGTCATTGTTGACGGTGGTAATTTCGACTGGGGTGCCAGTGGTCGCTTCCCTGGATTTACGGATGAAGACCCAAGCTACCATGGCCTGACTTACTGGCCGACGTTCGAAGCCTTCCCGCCGGCCGGAGACGCGAACATCGCATTCGCGATGAAGATGCGCCTCACCCTCCTGCGTGATACGGGCAACTGCGCTGCGCCGTTCAACAGTTTCCTCCATCTTCAAGGCATCGAGACGCTGCACCTGCGCATGGAGCGCCACTGTGCTAATGCGCTCGCCATCGCCGAGTATTTGAAAAGTCACGACAAGGTGGAGTGGGTCAATTATCCCGGCCTCGCCGATAGTCCGCACAAGGCAGCTGCCGATAAGTATTTGACTGGTGGATACGGCGCCCTCCTTGGCTTCGGTATCAAAGGCGGTGTCGAAAGTGGGCAGAAGTTCATCGACTCGCTCAAGCTCTTCAGTCATCTCGCAAACATCGGCGATGCGAAGAGTCTCGCGATCCACCCGGCGAGCACGACGCACAGCCAGCTCACCGAAGAAGAGCAACTCACTGCCGGTGTCAGCCCAGACTACGTTCGCCTCTCGATCGGAATCGAAGGATTAGAGGATCTTAAGGCAGACCTCGATCGAGCGCTTGCAGCGGTCTAGGCGACGCTCAACGCAAACGTTTTAGGAGGCCGCCGTGCATAGACTGCACGGCGGCTTTTTTGTGCATAGAGTTTGGGCATAAAAAAACCGGCACCTCCGAGGAGATGCCGGTTGAAATTGAAACGAGTTCAGGGGACTACGCGCGCCGACGGCGAACTGTAGCGAATCCGATCACGGCAAGTCCGAAGAGTGCGCCAGCGATGGAAGGCTCAGGGACCGTTACCAAGAGATTATCGATCCCGTAGCTAGAAGTAGAGCTTGGATCTCCACCTGTTACGGCTTCGAAGCGAAGGTTAAGGAATGTCGAGCTAGCTGGAACAGTTGTTGAAAAGGATAGTGGTGTGTAAGTTCCGCCAATCGAGCCTTCGAGATTGAAGTGGTTCTCTTGTCCTGCTCCTTCTGGCGTGATGAAAAGGTGGAAGACACCACCAGCTTGGTTGAGCACTTCTATAGCATCGAAACTGACATCTACGTCAGTATCGACACCGAAAGAAACAGGGATGTCTATGCTGAATGGTTTACCGGACACTGGGACGTCGTTCGTAAATACGACTGCTCCACTGCCGCCGACTCCACCCGTAGCATCGTAAGTTGCGCCACCAGAAGAGGTGCCAGATGTATCAGTATTAAAGTTATCGAAATAGACTTGAGCATTTGCCGACAGCGCAAAGAGGCTAGCGGACGCTAGAAAAATTGTAGCAATAGATTTCATAGTTAGTAGCGAGGAGGATGAATAGTAGACTGCTCAACAGAGTAATAGCTGCTGCGAACCAGAAATAATGCCTGAAAAACCGTGCAGGTCAATGGGATAGAGTGCTTGAACTACATAATATGCGGGCGGGCCCGGAGCACGCAGTCCTCCTGACTTGTCGCTTGTCGTAGGAGGCTGTCCGTTCACTGTATTGTGGGTGGGTGGATTAAAGCAGCTGTTTGCGCCGGATTGGCCGTTTGCACCGAAGCGGTGTCCATTTTTCTATGGCTGGGTGATCGCGGTGTGTTCGACCCTCGGGATCATTTTCAGTGTTCCGGGCCAGACAATGGTGATGAGTGTCTTCGCTGATCGCTTTATCGAAGCGGCAGACATTTCAAGGACACAACTTTCAGATGCCTATCTGATTGGAACGTTGCTCAGTGGACTACTCGTGACGTTCGGCGGGGTGTGGTTTGACCGCCTGGGTGCGCGAATCTTTTACACCTTCTTTGTCATTCTTTTCGGGTTTGCGGTGGCTGGAATGAGCCAGATCGATCGCTTTGCACGTGTCTTGCAGGAATGGATCTCGCCAGCTGACTGGGTGAAAGTGGCTGCGTTTGTGATCGGCTTCTTTCTTATTCGTTTTCTAGGGCAGGGGATGGTGACGATCGGTGCGCGCTCGATGCTCTCGAAGTGGTGGAATCGCAAGCGGGGTCTCGTCTCAGCAATTTCAGGGGTGGCGGTCGCTAGTTTCTTCTCCACTGCTCCGGTGCTTCTCGAAATGCAGGTCGAGGCCCTCGGCTGGCGAGGTGCATGGATTTTCAACGGGATCGCACTCTCTACGATTGTTGCGTTCTGTGGTTGGCTCTTTTTTCGCGACAACCCTGAGGAATGCGGTCTTGAAATGGACGGCCCCTACGCTGGTGAAGAGCGTGTCGAGGCAAACTCCGATATGATCATCGTGCGCGACTTCACGCGGGCGGAGGCGATGCGGACCTATTCGTTTTGGGTATTTACACTCGGGATCGCGGCGCAAGGCATGTTTGCGACGGCCTATACCTTTCATGTCGTTGATATTGGTCGGGCGAGTGGCATTGATAAGGAACGTATTCTAGGCTACTTTGCGTTTTCGTTGATTGCGACGATTCCGACGAACTTGATTTGTGGATACATCGCGGAGTTCATCCGCTTACGCTTCATTTTGGTGTTACTGGGAGCGAGTGGAGCGCTGATGGGCGTCGGGATGCTGTTGCTCCCAAATACATCGGGGGAGATTTTGCTCATTCTTGGTATGGGAACGTCATGGGGCACTTATCCGGTCCTGAGCAATGTGACCTTTGCGCGCTATTTTGGGCGCACTCATTTGGGCGCGATCAGCGGGCTCGGAATGTCGCTGACAGTGGCGGGCAGTGCGTTCGGTCCGGCTTTTTTTGCTCGCGGCTCGGCGTGGTTTAATGACTACACCGAGGTGACCTTTCTTATGATTGCGACCTATCTGGTCGTTTGTGTCGCAGCACTTTTTGCCTCGAACCCTCAGCGGGAATTGGCAGAAGCTGAATCCTGATATTGTGCCCACAACGATGCGTTTGCCCTGGTTCCAGTCTGATTCCTTCCCACTCTATCTCGCTCCGATGGCGGGCTTCACCGATGTAATCTTTCGCGAGCGGTGTAAGCGGCAGGGCGCAGATGTGATGGTGACCGAGTTTGTTATGGCGAATAAGTTTCTCGATCCGCGCGGGGCGGAGCGTGCTTGGGAGACGGTTGATTTCTCGCCCGAACAGCGTCCGATGGGGGTGCAGATCTTTGGCTCGGAGTTGGACAAAATGGCGGAGGCATCGCGGCGTATCGTCGATCGGCTACAGCCGGACTTTATTGATATCAACTATGGTTGCCCGGCGCCCAAGGTGGTCGATAACTGCGCGGGTTCTTCACTTCTACTCGACCTGCCGCGGCTGGGGGCGGTCGCCGAGTCCGTCGTAAAAGCGGTTGGCGAGCATACTCCCGTGACAGCGAAAATTCGCCTGGGATGGGACGACGAAAAGATCGTCGCGGTCGAAGCTTGTCGTCGGCTCGAAGACGTCGGCATTGAAGCGATCGCGATTCATGGGCGGACGAAGGTGCAGGGCTACCGGGGCGACGCTAACTGGGAGCGTATCGAGGAGGCGGCAGAAGCGGTGCGCGTGCCGGTGATTGGTAACGGCGCGGTCGAAGGTGTTGCACTCGGTGAGCATTTAAGCCGGGTCAAAACGGCTGGCAAGGTGAGGGGACTGATGATCGGTCGCGCTGCCCTTGGCTACCCTTGGGTCTTTCGTGAAATCAAAACGTATTTGGAAACTGGGACGCTTCCGCCTCCGCCGACGATGGATGAACGCTGGGAAGTGCTCCTCGAATACTGCCATGCCTTAATGTCGCGCCCAGCGCATGCAGATCGCTGGAACCGCCTCAACTGGATGCGTAGCCGGCTCAAGTCCTTTACCAAGTTCATGCCGGGAATGCGTCAACTGCGCGCCCAGTTTGATAAGCTCACGACCTACGAGGAACTCGAAGCGCTTTCGCATGAACACAAGAAGCTCTATGCGGACCTTACTGCTCTTAAACCGCCTAGCCTGTGATCTCGGAATAGCCCGCAGCGTCGAGAAGCCCGCTCAATTCACTCTCATCGGACGGCTGGATTTTGATCATCCACGCTGCTTCGTAGGGAGAGCTGTTGACCAGCTCGGGCGCACCCTCGAGATCCTCGTTGATTTCGAGAATCGTCCCGCTCAGGGGCATATAAAGATCGCTTGCTGCCTTTACTGATTCAACAACGCCAAAGGTCTCGCCGTGGGCAAACGTATCGTCGACGGCAGGAGCTTCTACAAATGTGACGTCACCTAGGCTTGATTGCGCATGGTCTGTGATACCGATGACCGCTGTGCCGTCTTCGAGGAGTTTAATCCACTCGTGATTTTTGGTATATTTGAGGTCTGCCGGGATGTCGCTCATGGGAAATTTTCTGCAGTTGATTGTCGGGAAAGAAAAGCGGGAAAGTGAACTATAGGGAGATCGAGTTACCAACTCCCCAGATCGATCCAGTCGCCGCCTTCGCTCTCAGGGTCAAAGACGGTCGTGCGGTAAGGGCGCTGGCCGTGCCCGACAGTCTGAGCGACCCGTTCGAGGCAGTTACAGTCGCGGCTGATGTGGGCAAAAATGACCTCGCGCCAGCGCGGCGATTCTACGCTATCGAGGAATTGCGCAGCGGCTTGGTTTGAAAGGTGCCCATGGCGACCACGGATACGTTGCTTTACGGAAAACGGCCTGCGGGTGTCCTGTTCGAGGAGCTCGAGGTCGTGGTTGGCTTCAAGGACGAGGAGATCGGCTTGAGCAACGAGGGGAGCGATGTGGTCGGGCATGTAGCCAAGGTCGGTCAGCCAGACAATGGTTCGCTCGGGCTTGAAAGGATCGTTCCCTCCAGTGCGAAAAATAAAACCGACGGGGTCGTAGGCATCATGCGGAATTTTGAGCGTCGTCACCTCCAGATCGCGGTAGCGGAAGGTCGTATCAGGCTCGAAGAGCCGCCATTTGAGGTCACGCTTGAGCGGCTTTTGGGCGGCTTGTGCCGTGCCATGGGTAGCAAAATACTCGAGCTCGGTGTGCTTGCTCAGTCCGCGCAGCCCTGCGATGTGGTCGCTGTGTTCGTGAGTGAGGAAGACGGCCGAGACATCTTCGATGCATGTTCCACTGTCTCGCAACCGTTGCTCGATTTTCCGCCCACTGAAACCCGCATCGATCAGAATCCGCGTTTCATCGGTCTCCAGCAGGGCGCAATTTCCTGCGCTGCTGCTACCGAGAAGACGAAACCGAAAAGACATCCCACGAAAGAAGGATTTCGCCTCGCAAATGACAACGAAGGACTTCGATTTTTTCCTCTTTTCGAATCGCGCTTGCGGAAAAGCAACTGTGTGGCAGGCTAGCTCGTTTTTCTCAAAAGAGACGATGAGTGACACGAATACAGATATTTCTCAGTCCCTGCCCGACATGCAGAATCGCGGGGCGGCTGAGATCCTCGGTGCAAATGTGCCGATCCTTCAGGTAGGCATTTCAAACTTTCGGCTCCCGGTGCAAGTGCTGCGCGCCGAGGGTGAACCGATGATGCTTGAGCTTTCGGTAACGGGAACGGTCTCGCTCAAGGCGGATTCGAAGGGGATCAACATGTCCCGCATCATGCGCGTCTTCTACGAGTTTAAGGACCGCGTCTTTTCGCCCGAGCTCGTCGAAGAGATCCTCATCGCTTATAAGGAACGCCTCGGCAGTGAGCGCGCCCGTCTGAAGTTTGAGTTTTCCTACCCGCTGATCCTCAGCAGTCTGCGCAGCGGTCTCGAAGGCTGGCAGTACTATGAATGCGCCTACGAAGGCCTACTTGATGGAGTTGGGAAATTCGACAAGCGGATCTATTTCGATTTCGTCTACAGCAGTGCCTGCCCATGTTCGGATGAGCTCTCGGAGCATGCCCGCAAAACGCGTGGAGTGCACGCCGTGCCACACAGCCAACGCAGTGTCGCCCGTGTCATTGCCAAGGTCGGAAACGACAAGGCGCTAACGATTGAAGACCTCCAGGCGCACTGTGCGAAAGCCCTCCAAACTGAAACGCAAGTGATGGTGAAGCGCAGCGATGAGCAAGCGTTCGCCGAACTCAATGGCGCCCAGACGAAGTTTGTCGAAGACGCCGCTCGCCTCGCCTTTGCTGAACTAGATGCAGATGAGCGCATTGAAGACTTTCAAGTCTCCTTCGCTCACTTAGAGTCACTTCACTCGCACGATGCCGTGGCTGTGATCAATAAAGGCATTGAAGGCGGATTTAGCGCCCACATCGACGACTTCAAGGCGCTGATTCGCTAGCGCTATTAAAGTAATGGACTTTTAATTACAAAAACGCCCCGGTCATAAATGACCGGGGCGTTTTGATGAAATAATTTGTAGTGAGCTAAGAACTACAACGCTTTGTAAGCCGCAACGACGTCGCCGCCGGTCATGCCGAGCTCAGCCATAACGGTGTCGCCTGGAGCACTGATGCCAAAGCGATCGATGCCGAGGACAGTGCTGGCGTACTTATACCAGAGGCCTGTCGCTCCTGCTTCCATTGCGATACGTTTGGTGCACGCGGCTGGAAGAACGCTTTCTTTGTAAGCTGCCTCTTGGGCTTCGAAGAGTTCCATCGAAGGCATCGAAACAACACGGATGCCTCCGCCGAGTTCGCCGGCAGCTTCGATGAGGTGCTGCACTTCAGAGCCGGAGCCGATGAGGATGCCGTCGAGTTTGCCGTCTTCAGCCTTCGCAACGTAAGCACCTTTCAGTGTGCCAGCGCGCTTCGCTTCGATCGAAGCACTCGGGATGGCTGGGAGGCCTTGGCGCGAAAGGATGAGAGCGGTTGGGCCGTTCGTGCGGGAGATCGCGCTTGCGAAGGCGGCTGCTGTCTCTTCGGCGTCCGCTGGGCGAATGACGTCGAGATTTGGAATCAAACGAAGGGCGCTCGTGAGCTCAACCGGTTGGTGGGTCGGGCCATCTTCACCAACACCGACAGAGTCGTGAGTGAGGACGTGGAAGAGCGGAAGGTTTGCCAGCGCCGCCAAGCGAATGCTCGGGCGGAAATAGTCAGCAAAGGTGAGGAAGGTCGCACCCGATGGAATGAAGAGACCGTCGTAAGCGATACCGTTACAGATCGCTCCCATGCCATGCTCGCGGATGCCGAAACGGAAGTTGCGGCCATCGCGTGAGGCAGGGAAGAAGTCGCCGACGCCGTCCATGTAGTTCTTCGTCGAGCCGTAGAGATCAGCACTTCCAGAAAGGAGGTTTGGCACCTTCGCCGCGAGGGGCTGGAGGACTTTACCACCGGCTGCGCGGGTGGCGATTTTAGCGTCTTCAGCAAAGGCCGGGATCGCGTCGAGGAGCTCTTGGGCAGTCGGGCGTTTGCCTGCGGCTGCGGCTTCGAGTTCGGCTGCAAGGTCTGCGTTGGCCGCTTTCCAAGCGCTGTAAACACTTCCCCATTCGCCGTAAGCAGCTTTGAGTTCGTCGGTGCGCTTCGCGAAGAAGGCGTAAACCTCGTTGCTGACGTAGAAATGCTTATCGGCGGGCAGCCCGAGCTTGGCGCGAGCGCCTTCGGAGAACTTAGCGCCGCCTTCACCGTGAGCGCCGGCGGTGCCAGCAACTTCTTCGATGCCTTTACCGATGAGCGTCTTGAGGATGATGATCTTAGGCTGGCCGTTGTCGGAAGTTTTAGCCTTGTCGACTGCTTCTGCGACGGCAGCGAGATTGTGTCCGTCGATTTCGAACACTTCCCATCCGAGAGCTGCGTAGATGGCACCCGTGTCTTCACTCTGGGTATTGTCAGCCATCGCATCGAGGGTGACCTCGTTGCTATCATACATCAAAATGAGGTTATCGAGTTTCTGGTGACCAGCGAAGGCAACAGATTCGCGGGCAACGCCTTCTTGTAGGCAACCATCGCCAGCGAGGGCGAAGGTCTTGGCGTCGAAAATAGTGTGGTCGGCGGTGTTGTATTTCGCCTCAGCCATCTTTTGAGAAACCGCAATACCGACAGCATTGCCAATCCCTTGACCCAGTGGGCCAGTCGTCGCTTCGACGCCGTCGGTCTCACCAAACTCGGGGTGCCCAGGAGTCTTGCTGTGGAGCTGGCGGAAGCTCTCGAGCTCGGACATCGGCAAATCGTATCCAGCGAGGTGGAGCCACGTGTAGATGAACATACTTCCGTGACCAGCCGAGAGGATGAAGCGGTCGCGGTTGAGCCAGCGTGATTCGGCTGGATTGTAAGAGAGGGCGCTACCCCAGAGGACGGCACCAACTTCAGCGCAACCGAGTGGGAGACCGAGGTGACCGCTGTTGCACTTATGAACTGCGTCGATCGCGATGCCGCGCGCTTGTGTCGCAGCTTGTCCAAGGATTTCGAGTGGGAGAGTCATGTTTCTAGAGCTGATTTATAAATATTAAGTCGCTGAGAGTGAGAACGTCTAGGCATGAGGCAAGGGAGAAACCGGCTACTGAGCCAGTTAGAATATGAATCTTGTTCATGAAAGGTTTCAGCAGCAGAGCGTTGCCACCGAGCGCGTTACGGCCACGCTCTACCATTATGTCCGACAAAGGCCTCGAAGAAGGAGCAATAGAACGCCTCGATTGGGAAAAACTGCAGACCGTCGCAGCGACCGATGCGCATGTTCTCCCAGTGGTGGTTCAAGACGCGCAGAATGGCGCTGTTTTGATCGTCGCATACGCAAACAAAGAGGCACTGAGAGAATCGTTTCGCAGGGGTGTTGCTGTCCTCTGGAGTACGAGTCGGAATGAACTTTGGGTCAAAGGAGCGACGAGTGGGAACACTCTTGAGCTCGTTGAAGTCCGGGTGAACTGCGAACAGAATTCGCTGCTCTACCGAGTGCGGGTCAAAGAAGGTAAGGGCGCCTGTCACACCACGACCGCAGAAGGAAAAGCGCGCTTCGGCTGTTATTACCGGAAGCTGTCGGCGGACGGGACGCTTCAGATTGAAGGCGACGCCGGGCGATTCACCGCGGTAAAGTGATGAAATACTGCCCTTGGCTTGCGCCGATCGTTTAGCGCTGGATGCTTCGGAGAATGTGGATCGACTCACACTGCCATTTGGCGAAGTTCGCTCGTGCGGGAACGCTGGACGAGACGCTCGCTCGAGCGGAGACGGCTGGTGTAGGCCAGTTCATTACGATCGGGACGAGTCTCACGGATTGGGAGCTCTACCGTAGTCTGGCTGAGCAATACCCAGGCAAGATCTACTGGGCGGTGGGCCTGCACCCGACTTCGGTTGATGAGGATTGGTCGGATCAGGTGAAGGCGGTATCGACGTTTTTTGGAACCGATCCAGTGCCCGTCGCGATCGGTGAGATCGGGCTCGATCATTTCCATCTGCCAAAATTCCCCGACGAGGCGGCGGAGGTGAAGAAGCGTCAGGTCGATGCCTTTCGTGCTCAGCTGGGCCTCGCCTACCAGTTTGACTGCCCAGTCGTGATTCATTCGCGCAACGCCTTCAGCGACACCGTCGCGCTGATCGACGAGAGCGGGGTGGATTGGAAGAAGGTTGTGTTTCACTGCTTCTCGGAGGGAGCGGATGAGATGCGAGTTTTGAACGAAAAGGGGGCCCGAGGCTCTTTTACCGGTATCGTCACTTACAAAAACAAATCCGCCAACGGCCTCCGTGAGGCACTCGTGCTGCAGGGGCCAGATCGCCTGATGGTCGAAACGGATTGTCCATATCTGACACCCGAGCCTCACCGAGGGGAGCCGAACGAGCCTGCCTTTGTCGTTCACACCGGCGAGGCTGCGGCGGAACTCCTCTCCATATCGCCAGAAGGCCTCGCCGCACAGTCGACGGCGAACGCACGCGCTTTTTACAGACTCGATGCCTGAGGAAATGAAAGCCCGCTTTTTTCTGCCGCTGTGGTGGAGCTGGGTAGTCGCTTGGGGCATCGCGGTCGCAGGGGTGACTTTGCTCAGCGCCTATAACTCAGTCGGATGGACTCAAGATACAGTGACCTTGGCTTTGCTCGGAAGCAGCGGGTTTCTTGGGGCTTACATTTTAACGAATCTGCTTTGGTTCTTTTCCGACCGAAATCGCTCTTTGTTCCAGCTTGTCTTTCTGGCGTTCTGGAGCTCGGCGGTCTTAGCGGCATTTCTGGTCGTGAGGCGAGAAGACTACGGACACTCACTTGCGATGGTCGAGCGGATCGAAGAAGGGCGTATAGCGCTTCGGCAACAGGCGGTTGAGCGTGCAAAACGCACGCAGGAAGAAATGGCGGCAGAGCGCGAACGGGTGCGGAAAGACCCGTTTCTCCAGTATCGAGCGCAAGTGAGCGAAGATCAGCTCAGTGCGATGCGCGTTTTGCAGGACTCCGTGCTTGCGGAGCTAACGACAGCGCGGGAGGACTACGAGACTGCCTTGATCGAGAATGATGTCGAAGGCCCGGAGGCGTGGCTGCGGGCAAAGACGCTCGACGAACTGGAGCTTCGCCGAGCGCGGCATGAGGCCATTTATGCTGCGGCCCGCCAATATAATGACTTTCTTGGGCGCTTTCGCGAGCTCTACGAGGAACGCTTGGAGAAGGCCGATTTCCCCGCCCCGGCGGATCGTTTTTCAGCAGCGGAAATGGAGCGTGTCTTGCAGTTCATTGAATACAGCGGCGCGGAGGAAATTCGCCGGCTCGATGCGGAGATTACGACATTGGCTCTACGTGCGGTGGATCTTCTTCTAAACAGTTGGGGCGAGTGGAGCTTTGAGCGGCGTTCGTCGCGGGTTGTTTTTCAAAGTCCCAGCATCGAGTTGCAGTTTGGCCAGCTGCTGTCGCAAGCACAGATGCTCTCGCAAGCGCAGCGCAAAGCGGAGCGGCGGATGAAAGAGTTTACCCAATAGCGGGCTTTCTTTCCTCGTCTTGTAGTTGCGAGGACATTTTCCTCTGTGGCTATGACGCTCGAAGAACGCTTTGAAACTTTCCTTGATCAAAAACCGTCGATCGATGATTCCGCCTTCGTGCACCCCTCGGCGGTTATCATGGGTGCTGTGACCCTCGGGCCTCTGTCCTCGGTTTGGCCGACGTGCGTTTTGCGCGGGGATATCAATACAATCGAAGTGGGTGAAGGTAGTAATGTTCAGGACGGCACGATCGTTCACCTTGCAGATGATTATGGCGTTGAAATCGGGCGTTACGTCACGATCGGCCACAAAGCGATGATCCATGCCTGCACGATTGAGGATGAATGCCTCATTGGGATGAGTGCGACGGTTCTGGACGGAGCGGTGATCGGTGCACGCTCGATTATCGGTGCGGGAGCCGTTGTGACGAAGGGGATGGTGGTGCCTCCGGGATCGATGGTCCTGGGAATGCCGGGGAAAATTGTTAAAACGCTTACGGAAGAGGCTCAAGCTGAGCTCCGAACATGGGCTGAGAAGTATGTGCAGGTGAGTCGCGCTTTTCTTGCCCGAGGATATGGGCAGTAGAGGATTGAAACACTAGTGAGGTTGAAGATGCTCGGCGGCTCTATTCGATGTCTAAAAAAATTTCTATATATCTCTTCGGCGTCTTACTCGGGATTTTGATCCTAAAGTTGATCCCGCGAAAAGAACCGCGCGAACCGCACCCATGGCACAATCAAACTGCACCAGAAAGTAGCTATCCCCGCGCGGTCGAAGACGATCTCGGGCGGACAGTCACACTGGAGGTGCAGCCGCGCTGGGTTGTGAGCTTGGCTCCTAGCATCACGGAAACACTTTTTGCGATGGAGATGGGGGACCACTTAAGCGGTGTGACACGCTGGGATGTTTATCCAGAGAAGGCGTTGCTACTTCGTGATGCTGGCTTTTCGGTCGGTGATATGGATGCGCCCGATATCGAGCGCATTCACACCCTCCCGCTCGACCTCGTTCTTGGCTCAAAGCTCACGCCTCAACACATTTACGAGAAGATCTCGGGTGTTCGCGGAGTCCCGGCGCTGGCAATCGATGCATCCTCCCTCGATGATTATCTCGATGAGGATTTGCCGCTTCTCGGAGCGGTGCTCGGTGTTCCTAGTAAGGTTTTGACGTTCAAGACCTCCTTAGTGAATCGACGGGCGGCTGTAGCAGAGATGGTCGAGCGCCATCTTGACTCGTCACCCAAACGGGTGGCCTTGCTCCTGAGTTTGGAAGAAACGTTCCAGCCGGGTTGGTCTCCAGGCAGTGCGACATGGTTGGGGGCGTTGATCGATGAAGCCCACGGTGAGAATGTCGCCGCTGAGCTAGGAAAGCAGTGGGGCGTTTTCCCGCTCGAAAGCCTTCTTGAGGCTGATCCTGAGGTGTTTTTGATTAAGGACGGGGAATCGGAGGAACACTCTGAGGCCCTACGCGAGCGCATCGCTTCGCTTAAAACGCATCCCGTCTGGCAGCACATGAGCGCGGTAAAAAATGACCGTATTGTTCTACTCGAGCCCGGGCCGCTATCGATCCCTGGTCCAAGAATGGTTGATGCGCTCGAAGCGATTGCCGGCGCACTTTGGCTCGAAACACCGTCAGAGTAGCTCGTTCTCAGGAGGATTGAAGGACAATTACGCCCATCGCGAGAAGCAGGCCTACACTGATCAGGGCGTTGAATATGCGAGCTCCGTCCGCGAGCGCATCCGGTTCAACTGACCAAATTAGCTAGGGCTGCAGTCTCTCCAAGGTCCAATGGTCATTGTCTCGCTGGTAGAGAAAGCGGTCGTGCAGGCGATTTTGACGCCCTTGCCAGAACTCGAAGCTCTCGGGTTCAACACGATAGCCGCCCCAGGAAGAGGGCATGGGAATTTCTCCATCACTGAACTTCTTTTTCATTTCCTCTAGTTTGGCTTCTAGTAGAGAGCGTGATTTTATCACACGGCTCTGGTCGCTTACCCATGCGCCGAGACGGCTCCCAAGTGGTCGCGTTGCAAAATAAGCGAGGGATTCTGCCGCCGAAATTTTAGAGGCCATTCCGTTTACGCTTACCTGCCGCTCCAGCGGCAGCCAATTAAGCAGTAGGGAAACGTTAGGATTGCTGGCGATTTGCTGGGCCTTCTGGCTTTCGTAGTTCGTAAAGAAAATCAGTCCTTTAGCGTCGAATTTTTTGAGGAGAACAGTGCGCGTATAAGGCCGTCCGGTGGGATCAACGGTTGCGAGCGTCATTGCATTGGGTTCCAGAAGTTTGCAGCTTTGCGCTTCTTCCAGCCAAGCACGCAATTGCAGGCTTGGATCTTTGGTCATTGTAGCCCTGCTGAGCGCTGCTTTTTTGTAGTCCTCCCGTAGGGCAAAAAGATCCATATTATGAATAATGTAATAATTACTGGTGGAAACTAGGTTATTGTGGTTTAATTTTAGCAGAATTTAATGAGATGCATGGTTAATCATTTCAGTTATATAATAGAATAATCGTTATACCTTGTAATCACTATTACTAAACGAAGAGCAGCATTACCTCTAATGTTCCCCTTCATTTGATCTCATTTTCACCGATTTTCGAATAAATGACCTATCTAAATCGTCCAAAGAGCCTTCTGTCGGTCGCGGCAATTACCTGTCTCACCTTTTCATCATGGAGTGCTACAGGACAAGCGAATGCGACGATTGATTCGTTTCTCTCAACTGACTTTTCGCCTGTTTCCACAGGTGATGTGATGTTCCGCTTTACAGAATTGTTTGGCTCTAGTGGAGCAAACAGTTCGACCCACATCCTCATCGACGGACTCGTCGAGCTCGAAGATGGCTCTGGGATCCTCTCCAGTTCGTATGCTGGAATCGACATTGCGACGGGCACAGAGTATGATGTTGGTCAGGTTCTTTTGACGCTTCCCTCCGGAGCGCAGACGACCGGTGCGACGAGCCCTATCGTAGGCATCGTTCCTCGCACAACCCCTTCGACAGGTTCGAGTGGATGGGAACAGTTTACTAATGCCGCGACGGTTTCAACCCTTGGCGGGTCGACGGGCACGGTCGATTTCGACTCCACCGCAGGGACACTTGCTTTCAGTCTTACACAAGGTGGATCGACCTATACCGGGAATGCAAATTACACCGCTGCTCCGGATGGATCATCTGTAAGCATCGAAGCGTTCTCCTTGAGCGACGGCGGTAATACTTACAATTTTGAAGCGAGTGACTTGCTCGTTATCAATGGCGCTGCAGCGGGCGTGATCGTTTCCTCCGACACGAATCCGGGATACGATTCACTGCTCTTCAACATGAGTATCGACAGTGATTTGGTTGGAGGCGCTGCTACATGGTCAGGGTTCCCTATTGATGGAAACGGCTTTGTTGATACCGCCACCGCTCCTTTTGCTTGGTTGGGCTTCATCAACGTCAACCTCGCTCCATGGTATTATAACTTTACCATGGATACCTTCATGTATATCCCGGCTGAACCGGCAGCTGGCTCGGGATTCTGGACATTCGTCCTCAAGAATGGCTCAACCGCGAATTCAGGGGCAGTCTGGGGTGGTTACGCTGATCCAGATATCGATAACTGGATTGATCCGGGCAACTGGATCGGGTTCTTTAATATTTACTCCGCGCCATTCCTCTATGTTTACGGTAACGAAGCCCGTGGGGGTATCAACACCTTTATTTATGCGCCTGAACCATCACCAGGTTTCACTGGAATGTGGGTCTTCGTTTTCCCCAATCTGTAATTAGGATCTGAGACTTTCCAAAAGCTCCGACTCGATAACTGAGTCGGAGCTTTTTTGTGCCTCCACACGAACGCAGTTCGGAAGAAACAACTTGCTGACGTGTGCTCGCAGCAGATGATGGGTGGCATTCCCGTGCCTAATCTCGACGACTCAATCCCAACGCTGTCCCTCGCAGTTCCCTTCTACAATGAAGCCGGTGGAGTTTCTGGGTTTTTCGAACGGGTTGAACCTATCTTAGCTGATCTCGGAGTCACCTACGAGGTCGTCGCAGTCAACGATGGCAGCTCCGATTCAACTTTAGAGGAGCTGTTGGCCGAGAAGGAGCGTAACGACTCCATCAGGGTAGTGAACTTGACCAGGAACTTTGGCAAAGAAGCTGCCCTCACTGCTGCGCTCGATCACTGCATCGGGCAGGCAGTTATCCCAATTGACGGAGACTTGCAGGATCCGCCAGAGCTGATTGGTGATCTTCTAGCAAAGTGGCGCGAAGGCTATCCTGTGGTCATTGCGAAGCGTCGCCGGAGAGACGGGGAGGGATTCATTAAACGAACAACCGCGCATGGCTTCTACCGCTTCTTCAATAAGCTATCTGAAATTTCAATTCCGGAAGATGTCGGCGATTTTCGTTTAATGGACCGAAAGGTCATTGATGCTATGAAGCTCCTCGGCGAAGGTAATCGTTTCAACAAAGGGCTTTTTGCATGGGTCGGCTACCGAACAGCGACGATCGATTTTGATCGTGAAGGCCGAAGGGTCGGGCACTCGAAGTGGAACTATTGGAAACTATGGAACTTTGCCCTCGATGGTATCTTTTCGTTTTCCTCTGTCCCGCTGAGGATCTGGACTTATCTGGGCGCCATGATTGCGACGGCGTCCTTCTCTTATGCCTTATTCATCCTTATCCGGACCCTCGTCTATGGCCGGGATGCAGAAGCGCCCGGTTATGCTTCCCTGATGGTCGTCATTCTCTTTTTAGGCGGGATCCAGCTGATCAGTCTCGGCGTTATGGGAGAGTATATTGGGAGGATATTTAGGGAGACGAAAGGCCGCCCGCTATACATCGCAGTCGATCCGGAGGAGTAGTGGTATTGAGGGACGGATTTACTCAGCGATCACCGTTTTCCCCGCTGCATACGCAATTTCTGCGCTAGCGCATGTAGCTTCCAATAAGGTAATAGCTCTTGGCTAATCAGCCGTGTCTGTAGTCTGCTTTTTCCGCTTCCAAGCTGTCTTCATCGCTGCGAATGGAGTAAGGGAATTGAAAATATCGATCTCGTTTTGGAGACGTTCTCTACGTTCGTTCAATTCATTATATGCGTTCTCCAAAGAGGTCTTGGCATCGGACATTTCATTATATGCGTTCTCCAAAGAGGTTTTGGCATCAGACATTTCCGTAAGCTCATTTTGCAAAGAGGTCTTGGCATCGGACATTTCCGTAAGCTCATTTTGCAAAGAGGTCTTGGCATCGGACATTTCCGTAAACTCATTTTGCAATGACGTCCTGGACTTGAGGGCTTCATTGAGCTGTGATTCTAGCTTGATTTGAGTCTGAGAATACCCGTCTTCAAGCGCTGCTTTCGACTTATTAATATCTTCGAGTGCAGCGGTTTGTTCGCTGATCAATTTACTGAGACGCTTAATTTCAGCTTGGTTGCTTTTCCAGGCTTCAGCTTGTTCTTGATTTGATTTGGTGAGGGATGCGTTCGCACTTTGCGCTGATTGTAGCCTTGAATTTGAGTCGTTAATGATGCCCTGAAGTCTTTTGATTTCAGCTTGGTTGTTTTCCCAGTTTTGCGCCTGTTCTTGATTCGTTTTTTGGAGGCGTTCGTTACTTTCGGTTAAACTATTGAGAGCTTCTAAGCGGTTTTGAGCCGTCGATTCAAAGGCCGAGTATTTTGCCCAGAGCTCATCCTGTTTCTGCTTCAGCCAAAGAACTTCCCCCTGTAGCTCTTCGTAAGTTTTTGCTGGTTGAGGGTAGCGTCTTTCGAGAACGAATTCGACTTGGTTTACGCTAATTGTTGAAAGAAAGCCGCGTTTCCAAGTCGATGTATCGTAGGCTTCGAGCAGTTCTTTTGGTGCAGCATTCGACTCGACTGGCATGATGAGGGGCCGGTGCATTTCGAGTCCAAATCCATCAGAATGCTCGAGGTGACCCCAAGTATTGAGCTCAGCTGGGCTGGGCTCAGTGAGCAGACGGCGTAGCGTGAGCGCTATATAACTCCATCCATCGGTTGAGCTTGTAGGTAATGCCGCGAAAGGCTTCGTGGTCGCTAAAAATGCTTTAGCTCCAGACCAGATATCCTTCTGTTCAACCGCAGAGAACCCAGTGCCTTTATCTGTGCTATAGACGGGTTTAACGTCTCCATCCTCGATTTTGAGATTCAGGAGTGTTTGGAAAGGTGCGCTGAAGAGCGCTTCGAGCCAATTGATTGATTCGTTCAGTAGGCTCGCATGATCCGATGGCCCTCCTTTTCCCATGAAGTATCCGTGGGCACAAAATGCATTATCTTCTGACACCGCATTTTCCCAAGTGCCGAAGTAATAAGCCGTGAGCGGTTGTGATGCCTCGGTCTTCAAAAAATTTGATAGCGCTTTGGCGGAAGAGGCTGCCCAACCCAGATCGACAATTGCATCCGTTTTTGCGTCGAAGGAGAGATGTTCAAATAGAAACGTGTATGCTTTGCGATCTTCAGCGAAGAGCTCTTCGAGTTCAGGTCGTATGAGATGGAAAAGTTGTTTTAGCTTGGCTTCAGTATCTCCTTGGAAGAAATCGCCCCCGCCACTTTTTGTGATGATCGCAAGCGGATCAGCGAAACCACAGGTAATGATCGTGTCCGAGTAATTCTTCCAATCCAGTCCTAGGCGAGTGAGGAAATCCGCAGCACATAGGCTTGGATGTGGGGTGCTTAGAAAATCTAGGGCCACCTCTTCGAGGCTTTCGAAGGAAGCAAAGCAGAGTGTTTTTCGAGAAGCCTCAATATATGTGAACTCAATCTCGGAGGCGTAGTCTTTGCCGATTTCCTTAAGTGCTTTCTCGAGGTAGTAGCCATCGCGCCCGAGGAGGAGAAGCCGCTGAATACCATTCTGTTTTGCATGACTTGCAACCCACCTCAGATAACTCAGGTAGAGAGGCCCCGCTAACTCGTAGCCCAAGCGATATAGAAGTGAAGTGTCGGCGAAGCCTTCTTCATGATGCCTTCGCCTCACGAGCCCGGCGAATAGACGACTTAAGTTGTCGCTCGGATTTTCGACAAAGGGATCTATTTCATCACACCATGGCTGTGTGACAGCTCTAGAGTGTAGATGGAGCGCCCGTAACCCGTGGGCTTTCGCTTGGACAAAATCGCTATTCAGATTGTCGCCTATGTGGACAATTTCAGACGCTTGAAATGGTATTTGTTTTAGAACGAGTGGATAGAGAGCGCCCGTATGTTTGCTGTCTCCTATTTCACAAGAAACGAATACTTTTCCCTTGGGATACCCAGCTTGCTGTAACCATTTCTGAATACAAGTGGCAGATAAATACATATCTGAGACGTAGATAACCTCTTTCCCCAGATCGGTCGCTTTCTGAGCTATCGCGAGTGTTCGAGGGTGAGCATAGAGAACCTCTTCTTCTATAGTCAGTTCGAGGGCTTTGATGGCGTCGGCTTCTTTTGGCGTGATGCCCAGAATAGGTCCGCACTCGGCATAAATTTCTTCGAGCGTTACTTCACGTTCTAGAGTCTGGCGTGCCTTGTCTTCGGCCAGTGTGCGGGCGAGGGCGAAGGGTAGTGTAGATAGGCTTTTGATCTCCTGTGGAATACGGACTTCAACAATCTTGAAGACGTCGGCGGGGAGGTTACACTGCCTTAAGAGCGCTGTATCGAAGACGTCTAGGGACAGGCACTTGAAGTCCTCTCCTGTAAAGGGATCTGGGAAGGCCTCAGGCTCAGGCGCTTCCGTCGTGCGTTTCTCGAACGGCGCGACAGGTGAGCCGCCAGCGGGCGGAAATTGAATCGCATCCAGATCCCCGACGGCATCAGTAGAGCCTGAAAGAGCCTCTCTTAAGTAATCGTTTTTTAGGCGGTCGAGCATGAAGCGATGCTTTTCAACGCCTCGTGTAACGGTGTTCCCTTGCGCGTGCATGCGCCAGTGGTAGTTCGCCAGATACTCTTTGAGAACAGTTATGTTGTAGTGGCGCAGGAATCGAAGATTGAAGTCATGATCTCCAAGGACGTCATAGTCTTGTTTGAACTTTCCGACGTGCTCATGCGCCTTTCTGCGATAAACAAACGCGATTGGCGGGAAGAGGTTTCGTCGCCTCATCTCATTCAGATTGGCGAACTCGAAGTAGTAATATTCACTGCGTTTGAGCTCCCGTATGTTTCCACCAAAGGTAATCTCCTCGAAGATCCGCGTTGATTGGCTGACGGCCCCATCGACTTTACGATTCGGTTCCCCGCATTCGATAGCTTCAACCGTCTTCGCTAGAAACTGAGTCGTCCAAGAGTCGTCATCGTCATGGATCGTTACATACTCACTTTCTGAAGCATCGAGGCCCGCGTTCGAGGCGTTTTGCATGCCTTTCGAACTGTCGTGATGAACAATATGAAGGCGACCTCGGTAGGCGTCTCCATAGCTCCGCGCGAGGACTTCGAGCGGCTCCTTCTCGCCGCCATCATTGACGATGATATGGACCCAGTCTTGATAGGTTTGCCCGAGGACAGATTCCATGGCGCGGCGAACGAGCTCGGGGCGATCCTTGGTACGGGTAATGACGGCAACGGAGGCCGATGGTAAAGTGTGTTTCATTCTGACAAGATCCTTAATGGAGCGATAGTATGCATTGATCCACTCGATTTTCGCGAACTTAGACTATACCTCACGGTCCATTCTCATCGCAGGGTGCCAAAGGCGTAGAATGGCACGTTGAAGAGGGCTGAGGAGGGCATCGTAGCCTGGCCGCCAATGGCTTGATTTGAAATGTGATTTCGCTTTCTTTGGGCTGAGTGCGCGACTCCAGAAACCTTTTGTATCTGCCATCTTCGATTGATGGAAGACGCCTCCCCAGCCGTCTGGGTAAGCGACTTTAGACAATTCGATGGCCTCCTCGTAGCTGGGATGAGCTAGCCAGCGATCCGTGATCTTGACGACGGTTTCTGCTCTCGGATCGAGACCCGGAGCCTCTGCGAGCCCGCCGATTCGGTTGAAGAAGGCGCGAACGCCGTCATGCAAATCGCTCAGAGAGCTCAAGTCTTCGGCGTTTTCATGCAGGCCGTGGAGGAGTGGGCTGATTTTGCCATCTTTGTTCCGCTGCATGCGGAGGAAGGTCGTTTCAGGTGCGGCGAAAAGGAACTCGATGAGCGCAACCCCGTAGCGGATGAGGCGAAGGTGTTCCGCTGGTTGGCCATAGTTTACAAGATAGGAGGCAAGGGTTGAATCTATGGATGCCGATGGTTCTGCTCCTTCGTAGGTGCCGAGATAGAGCCCCTCCAAGGGCCGCTCTATGCCACCTAGTCGAAATAGATTCTTTAGCGCTTTTTGGAGTGAAGCATTCCAGCCGACATCAACCATGACGAAGGGCTCTTCTTTGCCTAGAACTCCCCTGAGATAATCGAGGTAGTGGCCACGCTCCTCTTTTGCCGCAGCGATGATAGCAGGCTCAATTTCGTGGAAGAGCCGCCTGAGCGCGTCGTAGTCGAATCCGGAGCGAACGATCTGGTTGTGATCGCTGAAACCGTAACGGCCAATATGCTCTGTAAATGCTCCTGGGTCCATCCCCATCCGCTCAAAAAAATCGCCGACTGAGAGGTTGATGCCTTCTGCAAGCCAATCCTCGGTAGCCGCATCGATTTTCTCGATCGCGGGGAACTTTAAACCGCGGCGAGATGCATAGAGGTATTTGGATTCTGGATACGCACTATTCCCTTTGGTTAACGTGTCATAGAGTTCTTTAAGGAAATAGCCGTCGCGAGAAAGGAAATACACGGACTCCAGTCCTCGCCCTTTGACCTGTTTGAGAATAAACCGGAGAAATCCGAAATACAACGGGGCCGCGTATTCGAAACCGAAACCAAACCAGAAGCTGTCGTTTTGTTCTTGGGGCAGGGGATCGAAATGCCGTGATAAAAGTGCGGTCTGAATAAGGTGGTCGCTTGGGGCGGCGGAGGGCTCTAGCGGCTGCGCAAGGGGATGGATACCTAGTTTGCTGATTTCAGACTTTGTGAGCACTCTGCTTTGCCAACCAGCTTCCTGTGCTTTTTTGCCGTCGACTTCAGCATTGTCGCCAATGTGGAAGAATTGTGTCGATCGAAGCTGTAGGCGTTCTTCGACTGTCTTGTAGAGCCTTCCACTCCACTTGAGGCAGCCTTCGGTTGAGCTGACAAAAAGATGATCGTAGTCGCTGAATCCACAGCGTTCGAGCTGCTGGGCGATAAAGGTCTCGGACAGATACATGTCTGAGACGAAGATCACCTTTTTGTGCCGCGTTCTCGCCGCTGAAATGAGCTGTCGAGTCTGTTCGAGTCCGTAGAGAACTTGGCCTTCAAGCTCTTCTTCGAGGGCTTGTAGTTTGTTTTCTAAACCTTGCGCGGGAGCCCATGATTCGCCCAAACAAGCGTAGATGTCGTCGAGCGTAATTTCTTCAACTTGGCGCTCTTCCCAAGCCTTTCGGCGAGCCGCTGAATCGATCTCGGCGCGGCGTTTAGAAAATCCAGAGAACTGTTCGCCGTAGTCGACGACGAGGCGGCTTTCTAGAAGCTCAAATACGCTTGCCGGAGGCCCGCTTAAACGGGCGAGGGTTGTGTCGAAAATGTCGAGCGACAAGACTTCGAAGTCTCCCCATGGGAGGCTCTCAACGTCTACTTTCGGGAAAGGCGCCATTTCTTTTTCTTCGCGTTTTTAATGTCCCAAGCGAGGTCTCCGAGCATCCTGGCCTGCGTGGAAATCAATCCTTTTCCGGTGCGCCCACTCGCGATGTCGTCGCGCAGCCATTCATTGCGCAAGAGGCCATCGTAGAAGGCATGCTTGTCGGTCTGAGCCGTTACAGTGCTGTCGTAGGCATTGTTCGTTGTGTGGACGCGATTGTGGTAGCGTGCTAGGATCTGAGGAACGACGCCGATTTCATATTTGCTCAGAAAGCGGATGTTGAAGTCCCAGTCCCCAAGCACTGGTAGGTCTTCACGAAAGCTGCCGACTTCGATGCAGGCCTGTCGGTCGAAGACAAAAGCGATGGGTGCAAAAAAGTTTTCCACCAGCATCTGGCGAAGGCTGACATGCTGAACCCATGTGTTGTAGGGATGCACCTTCTGTTCGCTAACGGAATCGTCGGTCAGGATTTCCCAAACGCGTTCGCAGTGCGTGATGACGGCCTTGATCGAAGGGTGTGGTGGGTTTCGTAGATATTCGATCGTGCGCTCCATGAACTCAGGATAGAGCGAGTCGTCATCATCGTGAATCATGACGTAATCAGACTCGAGGACCCGAAGGCCAGCATTGGACGCTGCTTCCATCCCGTGCGAATGCGGGTGATGGATGACCTGAACGCGACCATTGAAGTCTGTTTCGCGTTCTTTGATCAGCGCGTTTACTGGGCCTGGTTCACCCCCGTCGTTCACGACGACGAGTTGCCAGTCATTTGTGGTTTGGCTGAGAACACTGTCCAGTGCTCTAGCCAAAAGGATGGGGCGATCCTTCGTTCGCGTGATAACACCGATAGCAGTCATAGAGATGAGTGAAGTTGATTCCATCCGGCATTGTTGCAATAAACATTTTCCATGCTCAGCGTGCTTGCGTGTGTTTTTTAACTAGAGGGTAGTGCCCCATTTGTCAGTCTTACGGTTGTAAAATCGCCTGAATGGCTCGATGAAAGTTTTATAGATCCCACTCGCCATTTTTAGCGCACTTGAGCCCCATTGGCTCCAGATCGATACCATAATTAAAGCAATGCCGAGGGTCGCGCTGAGGATCAGAATCAGGTTGGATTGTAGTCCTCCCCAGCCTCCAATTGCTTTTATGAAATAAGAATCTGCGAGCCACAGCAGGTTCTGCGGGATTTCTAGGAAATCAACACGGGTGCGAGAGTCTTGACCTTCGAGGTCGAGAGCTGAAGCGGTCAATTTGACGACTAAGAAATAGGCTGCTGCAGAGAAAAGAAACAAGCCGACGCCTTGAGCTAGTCGCAGGTAGGGAAGGTATGTGAAATCTTTGGAACGATCAAAATGAGTGCCTTCACTTTGTTTCATATCCAAGCAAAAGCCGAGCCAATACCCGACGATCCAAAAAGGGCTTATCGCTTGATAGAAGGCGAAACTAGCGATCAGCCCAGCAACCGATAAGCTTATTTTGAGGCGACGCGCTTTAGACGTGGAATGATTGCTCAAACGCCATGTCCACCAACCTAGAGCGAGGGTGATTGCTGAAACGAAGGGGAAGCTGAAACAGAACGCCCAGCTCAGCCATACAGCGGTTGTTGGAGTGAGGCCAATTATACAAGACGCAGCGGCGGCTTTGGCGCTTTTCCAGCCTGACGTTGTAAAGATCATGAAGAGTGTCAGACAATGGACGGCGAGACCAACAAGCCCTATAGCCCGTAAGAATGAGAGATTTTTGACCTTCTCTGTATGACTGAATGCGAACTTGATGACGGGGCTAAACAAATAACGCCCGCCCTGGATCATCTCGTTGTGTTCAAGGTCGACCGCACCTGTGCGGGCTCGAAGGAGCATGTGATAGTCATCATTGTATCCGTAAACATGACGGATGACTGAACTGCCTGCTAGATAGACAAGGGCAGTGATTGTTAGCATGGCCCATATGTGTGATGACTGAGCTTTTGGTCTCATATGTAACGCCATAAGTAATGGCAATTGGCTCGTTACCTTAAGTCAACTTCTGGGGTGGCATCGCGATAATCCTTGCCCGAGGTTGCTATTGTTGGAGGAAATATGCATCGAAACGAGGTTGTTATGAAGACTTTTGCTTTGAGCTACGAAGAGGCTGAACAAATCAGCCATAGAATGGGAACGCCGACTTATCTCTACGATGAGGGTATTTTGAAGGGCGCTGCTGAGCAGTTTCTGGAGATGCCGAATGCTTACGGTCTGACTGTTCGCTATGCGATGAAGGCGTCGCCAAACGCTTCGATTTTGAGGCTCTTTGAGTCGATGGGACTGTCTTTTGATGCCAGTACCGGTCACGAGGTTGAGCGTTTGTTGCATGCGGGTGTAGGCACGACTCATATTTCAATCTCGACGCAAGAATTGCCGGATAATTTTGCCGATTTTGTCGATCAGGGCGTCGAGTTGAATGCCTGTTCCCTCAATCAGCTCGAGAGATTTGGCCAGCGGCTTCCGGGGCGATCGGTCGGTATTCGTGTTAATCCGGGTCTGGGCTCAGGGGGAACGAACAGAACAAACGTCGGCGGGCCGGGTTCGAGTTTTGGCATCTGGCACGAGTTCTTGCCGGATGTTTTGGCGATGGCTGAGAAGTATGACCTCACGATTACGCGCGTGCACAGCCACATCGGCTCTGGGTCCGATCCTGCCGTTTGGGAGCGTGCAGCCTCTCTGACGCTCGATCTCGTTCGCCAGATCCCGACTGTAGATACGGTCAATCTGGGCGGCGGCTTCAAGGTGGCGCGCATCGAGAGCGAAAAAACGACTGATCTTCAGCTCATCGGCGGAACCGTGAAGGCGCTTTTTGAAGCTTTCGCCAAAGACGATGGCCGAGAGCTGAAGTTGGAGATTGAACCGGGTACGATGCTCGTTGCTCGATCTTGTGTGATCTTGTCTAAGATCCAAGACATCGTTACGACCGGCAGCGAAGGGTACACCTTTTATAAGCTCAACACAGGTATGACGGAGATTTTGCGTCCTTCGATGTATGGTGCGCAGCATACGTTTGATATTCTTGCGGACCGCGAGCTCGACGAGGAGCAGGAAGTGATTGTCGTCGGCCATTGTTGCGAGTCGGGAGATATTTTGACGCCTGCGCCTGGTGACCCCGAGGGACTGGCCCCACGCACGTTGCCTAAGGCGGAGATCGGTGATTTCTGCATTATACGTGACACGGGTGCGTATTGCTCAGCGATGTCGGCTAAGAACTATAACTCTTTCCCAGAGGCGCCCGAGCTCCTTCGCGCCGAAAACGGCAGCTGGCAGATTATTCGGCGTCGGCAGGAGCTCATTCAGTTTCTAGAAAACGAGGTCAATGAACACATGACACCTGAAATCGAGGACTTACGCCCGAGCTTTTCTTAGTCGATGACTCATATCCCGTCGATCAATGGCCTTCAGCAGTTTCCGTTAGGCCACACCTTTTCAGGAAGCCCGCACAGCGTTTGTGTCAGCTTGCCCACGATGCGTGATGTCATCGGCTATGAAGAGAAGGAGCCGCGCGTCATCAATGCGTTGCAGAGTGGATACCCACGGTTTTTTGAAAATCCGCTGGTTACGAAGCTCAGTCAGCATTTTTGCACATCGGCTGATTTGGGGGATTCGAAACTTTTCCTGTGTGCAGACGGCACCGTTGCGAGCCGACTTCTTCTATATGCGGGGTCCGGGCGCCTTGAGGTTCTCACCGAAGGCTCCATCTATGGCGTCTCTATACCGACCGCTGATAGTTCGGCGTGCTTGAGGGCTAAGAACTACTTGAAGCGCTCTGGATGTGCCCTTTCATCGCGCGTTGCGGAAAAAGCACTGCTCGATCTTGGACTTATTAACGCCCTCTTTGAGGAGAGGCGCTTTGATCGAGACGCTGAGGCGGAGGTATTGAGCGCGCTGAGTCCGATCCTGAGGGTGGACTCTGCGTGGATGATGATGGCGAGTTCAGGCATGAACGCCTTCTTTGCCACTTATCAAGCAATTAGCTCGATGGCTCGCCTCCAAGGGCGTCGGCGGTGGGTTAGGCTTGGGTGGCTCTATGTCGATACGATGGATATTATCGACCAAATGGGTGATAACGAGCAGCCCGCGATCGTCTGGGAAGATTTGAATGACCTTGATGGTCTGCGTAAGCACCTGAGCCCGATGGCTGAAGAAATAGCAGGGATCATTGTGGAGGTCCCGACGAATCCATTTTTTGAGCACGTCGATATGGATGAACTAGTTCGGCTCGCAAAGGAGATTGGAGCTCGGTTGGTCGTCGACCCGAGTTTGGTCAGTATCTGGAACGCGCCTGACTGGGAAGGGGCGGATATCTTGGTTTCTAGCCTGACAAAATATGCTGCGGGCGCAGGCGATGTCCTTGGCGGAGTGCTTGCGGTCAATTCTAGTGCAGAAGAAGCTGGTGAGCTCAGGGCCGAGATCGAGAAATGGCTGACGCCCCTTGCTGCACCCGATTTGGCGCGATTGGCTGCTCAAGTAAGTGAGGCCCCTGAATTTGTTTCCCGAGTAAATGAGATACTTCCTCAGGTCGTCGAATTCCTGCGTGGGCACACGCAGGTGGATCGTGTGTGGTGCCCAGATTTAGTGGATGTGGGCTCTTTTAAGGGCCCTGGAGCCGTTTGTTCGTTTACGGTTAAAGGTGAGATGCGGGCGTTTTATGATGCACTCGAGATGGCTAAGGGCCCCAGCTTTGGAACGAATTTCACCCTTATTTCGCCGTATATGTGGCTGGCTCACTATGGAATGATCATCCAGAGCAAGGCGTCTGTTGATGCACCCGCTGGTTGTGCAATAGATTATCAGGACTTGTTGAGGCTGTCTGTTGGACATGAGGGTGCGGAGGCAATTATCGCCGTCCTTGAGCGCGCTTTTGCTCTTACAGAAGGCTAGGTCTACAAATATACGGCCTGTGGTCGGTCGCATTATTCGCCGGGCGTGTAGTAGGAATATGGATACGGAAACGCGATCTAGGCCTGCCATTCCGTTGCTGAATCAAATGGACTCGGCGTCTTTATGATCTCGGGCCAGGTGCCTAGAGTGTGGATTTGAGGGTAGGGCGCGATCTGTGGTGAGCGTGTAACGTAGACTGTGACTCATGTACTTGAAATTCAAGAGTGGTTGCCGTTCCAGTGCCGTGTCGGAGTGAATAATATGGCTACACAACCTATTGTATGTCAAGGGATTAAGATTATTTTGAGATTTTCCTCAAAAAGGCTTGTCCTCTGCCAGAAAGGCGTTTGCCTCTTGCCTCCTTTCCTCGTGGAAAGACGTTCTTTAAGACTTTTAGTTTTGTGAGATTCAGATGCGTGGCCTGAAAGCAATTTTAAGCCGTGGTTTCTAAGCGCAAAAAGCCAGAATTTGGTTTTTTGAAAAATAGTTTCACAAACCTCTTGACCGGCCGGAAACCTTCCGATGTGGTTAGAGTCTTTCGCCCATCAAAAGGCGATGAGTTCTTTGAAAGTTACTTTGTACGATTGAGATGGTCATATGACCGTTCAATTCTTTGCAGTAAATAAAGTAGTCCAGATTGTTCATATAAATCAGTCTTACTACTTCGTAAAACCGCTACTTAGGTAGCATTTTTCGGAGAGTTTGATCCTGGCTCAGAGTGAACGCTGGCGGCGTGGTTCAGACATGCAAGTCGAGCGAAGAAGCACCTTCGGGTGTGGATTAGCGGCGAACGGGTGCGTAACACGTGAGCAACCTGCCTTGAAGTTCGGAATAGCCCGGCGAAAGTTGGATTAATACCGGATGTGGTAATTTTCTGCATGGAAAAGATACTAAAGCTTGTAATGGCGCTTCAAGAGGGGCTCGCGGCCTATCAGCTTGTTGGTGAGGTAACGGCTCACCAAGGCTTAGACGGGTAACTGGTTTGAGAGAATGATCAGTCACACTGGAACTGAGATACGGTCCAGACACCTACGGGTGGCAGCAGTTTCGAATCATTCACAATGGGCGAAAGCCTGATGGTGCAACGCCGCGTGGGGGATGACGGCCTTCGGGTTGTAAACCCCTGTCACTAGGGATTAAAAGTATGGCTCATACCCATACCTGAAGTAACCTAGAGAGGAAGAGGTGGCTAACTCCGTGCCAGCAGCCGCGGTAATACGGAGACCTCGAGCGTTACTCGGATTTACTGGGCGTAAAGGGTTCGTAGGTGGACAAATGTGTCGGGTGTGAAATCCTGCGGCTTAACCGCAGAACTGCGCCCGAAACTGTTTGACTAGAGACTCGGAGGGGTAAGCGGAATTCCAGGTGTAGCGGTGAAATGCGTAGATATCTGGAGGAACACCAACGGCGAAGGCAGCTTACTGGACGAGATCTGACACTGATGGACGAAAGCGTGGGGAGCGAAAGGGATTAGATACCCCTGTAGTCCACGCCGTAAACGTTGTGCACTCGCTATGAGAGGATTCGACCCCTTTCGTGGCTTAGCTAACGCGTTAAGTGCACCGCCTGAGGACTACGACCGCAAGGTTAAAACTCAAAGGAATTGACGGGTCCCCGCACAAGCGGTGGAGCATGTGGCTTAATTCGATGCAACGCGAAGAACCTTACCAGGCCTTGACATGTAGTGGACCGGTCCAGAAATGGACCTTCTCTTCGGAGCCGCTTCACAGGTGCTGCATGGCCGTCGTCAGCTCGTGTCGTGAGATGTTCGGTTAAGTCCGTCAACGAGCGCAACCCCTGTCCTTAGTTGCCAGCATTCAGTTGGGGACTCTAAGGAGACTAACTTGTTTTACAAGTGGGAAGGTGGGGATGACGTCAGGTCAGTATGGCCCTTATGGTCTGGGCTGCACACGTGCTACAATGCCAAGTACAATGGGTTGCTACCTCGCGAGAGGATGCTAATCTCCAAAGCTTGGCCCAGTTCGGATTGGAGTCTGCAACTCGACTCCATGAAGTTGGAATC